>CEPZ01065943.1_pt1 | contig 23431 bp, 28 predicted proteins | sample 530461 | NCBI WGS metagenome assembly CEPZ01 (sample SAMEA2620106, study PRJEB7988) | marine metagenome | isolation source: saline water (ENVO:00002010), including
CACTTGTTACTTTTACTGTTAAATTAACACTATTACTTGTGAAACTTGTAAAATTTGGATCATAAGCAGTGAATGTTGCTGTTTCAGATCCTGTCCAATCTGTTTGTGGAGTTAATGTTGCTTCTCCAGTTGAATTATCTATTGTTATGTTTATATGATCTGGTTGTGTTGAGGTGTAAGTTAAAGAATCTCCATCTACATCTGTAAAGTAATCTGTTAAATCTATTTCTCTATTTTTATTTTCAAACCAAGATTGTGTTCCTATTTTCTCTGTTTTATTTGAGGGAGCATCGTTTGTTGAGTTTATTGTTAAAACAAATTGAGTTGAATTTTGATTGTTATTTGAATCAAGTACAGTTACATTAATTGTTGCTTGTCCATTTTTATCTTTTTTAGGAAAAAATGATAAGTTATTTGTTGAATCATCTATTACTATACTTAAGATATTTGTGTTTGAGTTTGTAAATGAGAATGTTAAATCAGTATCAGAAGTTTCTGAATCTGAGATGTTATTATTTAATATTATTTCTTTTGTTGTGTCTTCATCAATTAAAAAATTACTAATAGAATCAAAATTTGGTGAATTTGCAGCTATTGTGAATGTGTTATTTGAAGAAGCAAAGAAATTACTTCCTGTTCTGTTATTTGCTTGACAGTTCCATAAATAAGTTCCATCTGCTACTCCTGTTAATGTTGTGAATGTAAATTCTGAACCTGAAGAAACTACTGTTGTGTTTGTTTCATTCGTTGAAAAAGTTCCAGTTATATTGTGCCATGAAATTAAATCTCCTAAACCCTCACTTAAAGAATCAGTTACAGTACATTTTAAAGTTACACTGTTTCCACTTATTGTGGGAGTTGATAATGATACATCTAATGATAAAACATATGGGAATGTAATTAGGAATATGATAAAAATTAGTAATAACCTCTTTTTCATATTAAAATATTAAATTTGTATAATTTATATATTTTATTGAATTTTTTCAGCTAAGTAAATGTTGTTCTTATTATCCAATATCTTAATTTTTACAGTATCATTAATGGAATTATTACAGTTTATTATTGAAATACACCTATTTTTAGAAGTTCCAAGCATTTGACCTTTGATCCAACCAGGAGCTTTTATTGTTGCATATGTTTTTTCATTTTTCTTAAATTCTATTGGAATACCATTTCTTTTTGGAAAATTTACATTATTATGGATTAATTTTAAATTATGTTCTTTTTCAAATTGTTTTAATTGTTGATAAAAATGAAACCAAGATTGCTTTTGTTTTAATTTTCTACCATATTTATGGATTTCATATTTTTGTATTCCAATATTACATTTTATTTCTTTTACAAATTCTATTATTTCTTTTATATCTTCTTCATTTGTTTTTGGTAGTAATACTGGATTGATCCAAAGTTCTATTTCATTGTTAACAATTTCTTTACATATATCTTTAATGTGATTTATATTATATGATTTATTTCCGAATAATTCTTTTGATAAATTTTCATTAAGACTATGAATAGAAATATGAATTTTATTTAATCCAGCTTTTTTTAAATCTTGTATTAGTTCTTTGTTTAATAAATGAGCATTTGTTTGTAATGCGATTTCTGAAAAGTTTTTTATTTTTTGTATACCTTGAATTAATTTTAATAAATCTTGGTAAGTACTTGGATCTCCAACACCATCTATGTGCGCTATTAATTTATCTCCTTTAAATTTAGCAATGTCTTCTAGCCATTTTAATAAATAATCAACTTCAATAACAAAATTTGTTTTGTGGTATTTTGAAATAGTTCCAGCATCAGTTGAACAAAAAGTACAATTCATATTACAGATTGTAGTTGGTCTTATTTGTAATAAGTTAGTTCCCCGATCAATGATTCCAAAGGATATAGCTCCTAATAAAGGAATTCCTGATTCTTGAGTTATCTTAAAAATTGACATATTTAATCACTAATAGAAATACTTAAGAAGATTTTGATTGATCTTTTTCAACTTTAAATAATGGATAAATATCTGGAGACATAAATACTTTTTTAGTTTTTACTAATCTTGTGTTAATTGTTTTTAACATTTCTTTTGTTGAAGTTAAAGCTATGCCCAAACAAACTAATTCTTCTTTTAATGTTAGTATTGCTACTAAATCATCTTCTTTTATATTATCATGTAATTTGCCTATTCCATTTGAATATAAATCAGAACCATGACATAATGAACTAATAGTGTTATCAAAAACCCAAATTTTTGGAAGAAATTCTAAAGTGGATTCTATTGGGAGAATAATTTTTCTTAATTCTTTTTCATTACCTTCTTTAGAAAATTCATAGGCATCTTTTAAATCATGTAATGTATGAAAATTTTTATCATTAAAAGGACCGACTTTTGTTCTTATTAATTGAGCCATATGTGCTCCTGTTTCTAATTTTAAACCAATATCATGAACTAATTTTCTGATGTAAGTTCCAGCTTGACATCCTACTCTGAATAAAACATCTTTTCCTTTTATTTCCATAATCTCAATGTAATAAATTTCCCTTGTTCTTAATTGTCTTTTAACGGAAGATTTTAAAGGAGGTAATTGTCTTATCTTTCCTACAAAGTCTTTCATTACTTTATGTATTTTTGATTCTGGAATTTCTTTATGAAGATGCATTAAAGTAACATATTCTTTACCTTCTTTTAATAAAGTTTGAACTATCCTTGTTGCTTTATTTAATGCTGTGGGTAAAACACCAGTGACTTTTGGATCTAATGTTCCTGAATGACCAGCTTTATCTATGTTTAGAATTTTTTTTACATAATCACTTGTTTGATGTGAGGTAGGACCAGAAGGTTTGTTAATATTTATGATACCATATTCAATTAATTCTTTAATTGATCTTTCATTAGGATTTAAACCATATTCTTTAGAAGTTTGAGAATTTTTCTTAATGAGAATTTTTCTTTTTATTTTTTCATAAGGTAATTTATGTTCCATTATTTTGGAGTGCTTCTTTGTTTACTTTCATCAATTGCAACTTTTGCTTCTTTCTTAGCTGTTTTTTCTTTAGGTTTACTTTTTTCTAAATCTTCAGCTTTTGTTTCTAAAACTTCTTTTTTCTCCTTTTCTTCTTCTTTTTCATGTTTGTCTTTAGGTGTTTTCTTAGAATCCTCTTTAGTTGCTTTATCCACTATATCTTTTAGATCATCTTTTGTAGAGTTATCTTCTTTAGGTTTTTTCACTATAGCATCTTTTACTTTTTCAGCTAATTTTTTCTTCTCTTCTTTCTTTTTTACAGTAATAGAAGCTAACTCAACTCTTGCTACAGGTTTTTTATCTTTATCTTCTTCAACAAGAATTCTTACATTAACTTTTAATGGAGGATTTTTTCTTCCTCTTGATAACATTAATTCATTTAAGTAAGGTCCAATTTTTACATTAGCAATCTTCATATGTTTTTGAGCAAAAGCTCTAATAGAGTTTACTGCTTTTTTAGTTCTTCTATATCTAGGAACTTTTAGTACTTCTTTTCTTAATGGTATTACATATAATCTTTCATCTGCCATTTTATTTTACCTCTAAGCTTTAGTTTTTGTTCTTCTCCAATGTCTTTTAACTTTTGTGTGTCTTCCAGGATGAACTCTTCTTGTTTTACCATAAATTTTAGGTACTGTCCAGAAAGGAGCCCATCTAGTTTGTCTTCTTCTCTTTGCTAATCTAAGTTTTTTAGCTAAATATCTAATTCCCATTATGTTCTCCGAATCTTAAATTCTCTTTTATCTGGTTGTAATTGTTTTAATATTTGTTTAAATTGTTCATCACTAATTTTATCTGTTATTTGTCCACTTTGTAAAGCTTGAGCAATTAATGTTATTACTTGAATAGCTTTTTCTTTGTGAGCAGCTTTTAAATTTCCATATCTTTGAATTGCTTCTTTTGTTAGATGTTTTTTAACAAATTCTTCTAATACTTCAATTTGTTGTTGTAATTTAAGTTCTTCTTGAACTTGTTGATTTTGTTGCTCTTGCATTTTATTTTGTAGTTCTTCTAATTTTTTCCTTTTAATATCGTCTAAGTTCATTTGGATATTTTATCTAAAAAGCTTTTTCCTTTTGGTGTTATTGATCTTCCTTTATGTGTTCCTTTAGTTGTTTGTTTTATAAACTCTTGTTTTTCTAATTGTTGTAATACTGTTCTTATTATTTTTCCAGATGCTTTATATGGCTTGTCTGGTTTATGGCCTCTATTTTTTTTATTTCCATATTTAACTCTTAATTTTGATACTCCTACAGGACCATTAATGTATATTTTTCTTAATATTGAAGCTGCTCTAAAATACCACCAATCTTTGTTAATTGGAGGACGCTCTCTTCCAGCTCCTGTTTTAACAAATAGTGACCATTCTGGAGCTTTAACTAGTTTTTTTAGTTCTTGAGCTGCTTTTTCTATTACTTTATTTGGTTCGTTATTGTGTATTGACATATTTTAAGTTTAGAAATAAAGGCTTTAAAAAGCTTTCTTTTATAGTTTTAAATTTTTAATTAATTTTTTAGCATTATCAAAAGTTAGCATTTTAATGGCAGTTTCTTTATCTACCCATTTATAATTATCATGTTCTTTAACTTCATTTTTGTTTATTATTATTTTATTCTTCATATTTGTTTTAACTAAGAAAACTTTTTGGATAATATATTTAGCTTTTTTCTTTACATTTTCTTTATCTTTTCCAAAAAAGATTATTCTTTTATTAAATGTTTTTTGAATTTTATAATTTTTTAATCTAGTTTCTTCAAATATTTCTCTTTTTATTGTTTCTCTAGGATTTTCTTTTTCCTCTATTCCTCCTTTTAATAATTCCCATCCTTTCCATCTAAGTTTTCTGTGCAATATTAAGAAATAGGGTTTGTTATTTTTAACATCATAAATTATTGCTTGTACTTCTTTGTAAGTGTTCATTTTTTCTTCCAAATTGTTCCATCTTTTGTATCTTCTAAAATAATACCTTTTTTACTTAAATCATTTCTTATCTTATCAGCTAATTTAAAATCTTTATTTTTTCTAGCAGTATTTCTTTTTTTAATTAAATCTGAAATATCTTTAGATGTTTTTTCTTTTTTTTTCTTAAGATCTAACCCAAGAATTTCATTAAAATCAATAATTAATTTGTATTTTTCTTTATTTCCTAGTGAGTTATCTTTTAAAACTATCCAGATTAAAGAAAGTGCTTTTGGTATATTTAAATCATCATTAATTGCTTCTAAAAATCTTTTTATATAATCTTTAGTTGATCCTTTTGAAGTTTGATTTGATTTTAATTCCGGGATTTTATTTTTTAAACTTTCAAATGCATTTTGAGCTGATTTTAAAGATTCCAAACTAAATGCTAAAGGTTTTCTATAATGTGTAGTTAAACATAAGTATCTATAAGAAGAGGGGTGAAACTTTTCTTTTTCTAATTCTTCTATTGTGTATAATCCTCCCTTACTCTTTGATACTTTTTCTCCTTTGGATGTTAAAAAAGCTCCATGCATCCAATAATTAACAAATTTTTGTCCTGTTGATGCTTCTGATTGAGCTATTTCATTTGTATGATGTATGGGAATATGGTCTTCTCCACCTGTATGGATATCAAAATGTTTTCCTAAATATTTTATTGACATTGCAGAACATTCAATATGCCATCCTGGAAAGCCGATCCCCCAAGGAGAATTCCATTCTTGTTGTCTTTTTTGATTTTTTGGTGAAAATTTCCATAAAGCAAAATCTGTTTTGAGTTTTTTTTCTTTCATTAAGATTCTTTTTCCAGCTTCTAGATCTTCTATTTTTAGTTTTGCTAGTTTCCCATACCCTTTTACTTTTGATGTATCAAAATAAATTCCATCAAATGTTTTGTAAGTATAACCTTTTTTCTCTAAACTTTTAATTAATTTTATTTGTTCTTTTATATGTTCACTTGCTTTTGGCCAAATATCTGGCTCTATGATATTTAATTTTTTAAAATCTGTTTTGAAAATTTTTAAATAATAATCTGAGATTTGTTTTGCTGATTTTCCTTCCTTTTTAGCAGCTTTTTCTATTTTATCTTCTCCCATATCTGCATCAGAGGTAAGATGCCCAACATCTGTAACATTAATAACTTGTTTTACTTTATATTTATTATAGAGAAGAACCCTTTTTAGAATATCACTGAATATGTATGATCTTAAATTCCCTATGTGTTGAAACGAATAAACAGTTGGTCCACAGGTGTAGATATTAACATTTTTACCTTTAATTGGTTTGAATATTTCTTTTTTCCTAGTTAATGTGTTAAATACTTTTAATGGCATCTAGAAATATATTATGTTTCAATATATAAATGTTAAGAATTAGAATACTCCTCTTCCTTTTTCAATATTAATTATAAATGCGATTGTTTCATATACTTGGTTATTAGAAGTTACAGTTAAACTATAAGATGCTGTTCTTCCCAAACCAGCAGATAAAGGAGCATTCGCTGTTGTTGCTACTTGAATAACAAAAGTTGCTTGTTCTCCTTCATTTAATTTTACAGGATGTTCTGATATTATTTTTGCTCTTACTTTTTCTTCAGTTATACCTGGAGGAAATTTCGGAGTTAATTTTATATCAAAGTCTCTCGAACCGGTAAATGATTTACCATCATGCCCGACTAAACATTTGAATGTTGTTGTTTTACCTTGTTCTACTTTAACAGTAGAAGGACAAGAGATTTTAGCGTCTATACTTAATGTATCAATAATTGTAGAACTTTTCCCAAATATTTCATCACTTAAACCAGTTAATTTTCCAAAAATACCTTTTACGAAAACTAAAGCAAGAGTTAATAATGCTACACCTATAACGACAATAACGATAGTAGTTACAGAAAGCTCTAGTGCACCTCTCTTTTTCATTTGAATTAATTTGTTATGAATATATATAAAGGTTTTTCTTGTTTTCTGAAAATACTAATCTTTAAATATTTCTTTTATATAAAAAATAAATGGTTAATGTTTATCTAATTATCCTCTCTTTAATTGGGTTTATTGTTTCTTTTTATATTTGGAATAAGAAAAGAAAAAAAGAAACTTTAGTTTGTTTAATTGGACAAAGAACTTGTGATGAAGTTATTCATAGTAAATATTCTAAAACCTTTGGAATTCCTAATGAAGTTGGAGGGATGTTGTATTATGTTGTTGTGTTGATTATATCTGTATTTAGTCTTAGTAATCTAAATTCTTTTTTATTAGTTATTTCAGGAATAGCAGCTTTAGCTTCTTTATATTTGACATTTATTCAATTGTTTAAATTAAAAAATTTTTGTGAATATTGTTTAGTAACAGCTTTGGTTAATATTTTGATATTTTTGGTTATTTATTTTTAGAAAGTTGGGAATGGAGGGATTTGAACCCTCGACACCTAGATCTTCAGTCTAGTGCTCTCCCAAGCTGAGCTACATTCCCATAAAGTGATATGAAAATGTTTTTTATTTAAAGCTTTCGAACTAAAAATATATATAAATCAACTATCTAAAGTATATGTAATGAAATTACCTAAATTAAAAGAAAAAAAATGGAATCAAGAGATAGAAGAACAAATATATAAGAAATGGAAAAAAGATAAAACTTACAAATTTAATAAAAATTCTAAAAAAAAGATATATTCTATTGATACACCACCACCTTATATTAATACTCCAGTACACATAGGACAAGCAACAACTTATGTTTTGATGGATATGTTTGCTAGATTTAAGAGAATGAATGATCATGAAGTTTTATTTCCTTTAGGATTGGATAAAAATGGATTACCTATAGAAATTGCAACTGAAAAGAAATTTAAAGTTAGATTAACAGATACTTCAAGAGAAGAATTTTTGAAGTTATGTGGGAAATTATTAGATGATTCTGCAGTAAAAACAACAGATTCTTTTTTAAGATTAGGGATAAGTTTTAACTCATTTGATAAAGGAAAAAATATCGGAGATGTTTATGAAACTGATTCTGAAGATTATAGAACAATAACACAAAATACATTTATTGATTTATGGAATAAAGATTTAATCTATGAAGATGAAAGAATAAATAATTGGGATCCTAAATTACAAACTACATTAGCAGATTCTGAAATTGAATATAAAAATATTTCAACTTATTTCAATGAAGTAAAATTTAAAGTTAAAGGAACTAATAAAGAGATTATTATAGGAACAACAAGACCTGAGTTAATATGTTCTTGTGGTATGATTATTTTTAATCCCCAAGATAAGAGATATAGAAAATTAGCTGGGAAAACTGCTATAACTCCACTATATAATAAAGAAATTCCAATAATGGCTCATCCTTTAGCAGAGATTGAGAAAGGAACAGGTTTAGTAATGATGTGTTCTGCTGGTGATTTAAGTGATATAAGATTTTTTAGAGAAATGAACTTAGATCCTGTTATAGCAATAAAAAAAGATGGAACAATGAATTATCATTCAGGATTTTTAAAAGGTTTAAAGGTTAGAGAAGCAAGAAAAAAGATTATTGAAGAATTAAAAGAGAGGAAACTTTTAATTAAACAAACTAAAACAAGTCATAGAACTCCAATATCAGAAAGAAGTGGAGCTGAAATTGAGTTTATTTCTATGAAAGAGTTTTATCTTAAACAAATTGATTATAAGAAAAAAATGAAAGGTTTTGCTAATAACATGAATTTTTATTCAAAAGATTCTAAGAAAATATTATTGAATTGGATTGATAATGTAAGTATGGATTGGCCTATTTCTAGAAGAAGATATTATGCGACTGAAATTCCTTTATGGTATTGTGAAAAATGTAATTATGTTTTTGTTCCAAAAAAAGGAAGATATCATCAACCTTGGAAAGATAAAGCACCAATTAAACAATGTCCTAAATGTAAATCTAAAAAATTTAAAGGAGAAGAAAGAGTTTTTGATACCTGGTTTGATTCTTCTATTTCACCTTTGTATATTTTGAATTATGAAAGAAATGATAAATTCTTTAAAAAATCCTTTCCGAGTTCATTAAGACCCCAAGGTAAAGAGATAATTAGAACTTGGTTATATTATACTTTATTGAAATGTTATTTATTGACAAATAAAGTTTCATTTAAAGATGTTTGGATTAATTATCATATTGTGGATGAAAAAGGATATAAAATGTCCAAGAGTAAAGGAAATATTATTAATCCTAAAGATGTTTTAGATAAATATGGAGCAGAACCTTTTAGATTATGGAGTTCTGTTGAGGGAGATTTAACAAGAACTGATTTTAGATGTAGTTTTGAAAGAGTTGAAGGTGCTAGGAAAACAATTGTAAAATTATGGAATGTTGCAAGATTTGTTTCTATGTTTAATAATGTTAAAAAAACTAAATTGACTAAATTAGATGAATGGATTATTAATGAAGTAAATGAAATAATTAAATTAACTAAAGAGAGTTATGAAAAATATGATTTCCATAGTCCTTCTGTGAAAATGAGACATTTTATCTGGGAAACTTTCGCTTCTCATTATATTGAGTTAGTTAAAAAAAGAGCATATAATGAAAATAAAAAATTTAGTAAAGAAGAACAAAATAGTGCTTTGTATACATTAAATTATTGTTTAGATACTATATTAAAATTATTAGCACCAATAATACCTTTAATAACTTATAAAATTTATAATGAATTAAGAAAGAAAGATATTCATTTTGAAAACTTTCCTAAAGCTTCTAAAATTAAAAATGTTAAAATAAAAACAGAAGATATTGTTGAATTAAATAGTAATATTTGGAAAGCTAAAAAAGATAAAGGTATGTCTTTAAATTCAGAAATAAATAGTTTAACAATAGATAAAAAGTTTAAAATTATTGAAAAAGATTTAATTGAAGCATACAATGTAATTCAATTGAATTATGGTAAGTTTAAGATAGAACTTTAGAACAATACAAATTTTTTTAAATCTTATCTTTATTTAGAATATATGAATCAAAAGCAAAGGATAAAATTAAGGAAGTTTTTGAAGGAATTAAATAGTGTTAAAGGGAGACATACTGAGTTAGTTTCTGTTTATGTTCCAAAAGGTTATGATTTAATTAAGATAATTCAACATCTTCAACAAGAACAAGGAACAGCTACAAATATTAAAGATGCAAAAACAAGAAAAAATGTTATTGATTCTTTAGAAAAAGCTATAAGGCATTTGAGATTGTACAAAAAAACTCCAGAAAATGGATTAGCTGTTTTTTCTGGAAATGCTTCTGAAAATGAAAGTAAAATAGATATTAAAGTTTGGAGTATTGAACCCACTGAACCAATAAGAACAAGATTATATAGATGTGATCAAAATTTTGTTGTAGAGATATTACAAGATATGATGGAAACAAGAGAAATTTATGGATTAGTTGTTATGGATGCTAGAGAAGCAACTATTGGATTGTTAAGAGGTTCATCTATAGAAGTTTTAACACAATTAACTTCGGGAGTTCCTGGAAAAATTAAAGCTGGTGGTCAAAGTGCAGCAAGATTTGCTAGATTAAGAGAAGGAGCATTAAAAGAATTTTTTGCAAGAATCGGAGAATCAATTAATAAACAATTTTTAGAAATGAAAGAGTTAAAAGGTATGATTATCGGAGGTCCAATTCCAACAAAAGATGAATTTATGGAAAGTCATTATTTGAATAATCAATTAAAGAAAAAAGTTATTGGATTAAAAGATTTAAGTTATACTGGAGAATTTGGATTACAAGAGTTAGTTGAGAAAAGTAAAGATTTATTAGCACAAGAAGAAGTTGTAAAAGAAAAAGAAGTAATGGATAGATTTTTTACTTTATTAGGAAAAGAAAAAGCTAAAGTTGCTTATGGTAAGAAAAAAGTTGATGAAGCTCTAAAACTAGGAGCAGTTGAAATTTTATTATTGAGTGAGGATTTAGATGATGATGAGATTGAAAGATATGAGGAAGAATCTTCTAATGTTGGAACTGAGCTTAGAATAATTTCTGTGGATAGTGCTGAGGGTAAGCAATTAAAAGATTTGAGTGGGATAGGGGCTATTTTGAGATATGCTTTATAATTAAGAATATTTAAATAAAATATTGTTAACATAATTATATGCAACAAGGAAAATATATTTCTACTTTAGCGATATTTGTAGTGTTAATTTTATTTAGTATTTTTTTATCTAATTATCAAACTTCAAATAGTGATACATTAACTTCTGGATCAGCAGTGTTAAATAGTGCAAGATGTATTTCTAGTGATTTTCCTCTTAAAATACAAAAAGGAGATGTAAGTAAAGTTTCTCTTACAATAAAGAATTTAGGAAGAAAAGATTGGAATACAAATGATTTTGTACTAAATTCTAGAAATGCTCCTAAAAATTTATGGAATGTAGAAGAAGTTGATTTAGATAATGTAGTTAAAAAAGATCAAGAAGTGAAATTTGAGTTTGTAATTAAAGCTCCTAGTGAAGCTGAGACTTATTTTAGTGAATGGCAGATGGCTTTAAAAGAAAATGGGAAAGTAAAAAATTTTGGAGAAAGATGTAAAGAAATAATCCAAGTAATAGATCTTAAAGGATGTGTTGCTCAAAAAGAAGTATGTGATAATATAGATAATGATTGTGATGGTTTTATAGATGAAGGGGTTAGAAATATATGTGGAGGTTGTGGAGAAGTGCCTCAAGAAATTTGTGGTGATAATATTGATAATGATTGTGATTTAGATACTGATGAAAATTGTTATATCGAACTTAGAGATACAGATGAAGATGGATATTATAATGATAAGGATTGTAATGATAATGATGATATAATACATCCAAATGCTGAAGAACTTTGTAATGATACAATAGATAATAATTGTAATTCTCAAATAAATGAAGAATGTAAACTAAGTGAATATCGATTAATTACAGGAGAACATTTGTTATTTTATGGTGTAGTTATTGAATTAATGGATGTTTATGAAGATAAAGGGGCTTTATTTACAGTTGATGGGGAAGAAATTAAAGTAAATTACCAAGAAACTAATAATCTAAAAGGATTAGATATTACTGTTATTGATTCATATTATGATGAGAATAAAGAAGATAGGTATGCTACTTTTAAAATAGTTCCATAAGATTACATAAAGTTTTTAAATTATATGAATTATAGTAAGTTATGCAAGATACAAAGAATAAAATAGAAGCGATATTATTCACAACTGGAAAATTTATGGATGTAGATGAAATAGCAAGATTATGTAATATTAGCTCAGTTGATGCTGTAAAAGATGCTTTAAAAGCTTTGAAAGAAGATTATGATAAAAATGAAAATTCTTTAGAAATAATTGAAGAAAAGAACAAATGTAAATTGAATATAAAAAAGGAATATAATTATTTAACTACTTCTTTATTAACTGATTCAGAATTTGATAAACCAACAACTAAATCATTAGCTATAATTGCATATAAAAATCCAGTTTTACAAAGTGAAATAATTCATATAAGGGGGAATAAAGCTTATGATCATATTAAGACTTTAAAAGAAGCTGATTTTGTAACAAGTGAGAAAAAAGGTAGAACGAGATTATTAAAGTTAACATCTAAGTTTTTTGATTATTTTGATATTGTTGAATCTGAATTAAAAAATAAATTTGAAAATACTGCATTGAAAGCAGTTGTTGAAGATGTGGAAAAAGCTCAAAAGTCTTTACAAAATTTAAATGATAAAGAAGAGATAAATCAAAAAGAAGAATGAAGAAAATTAATTCTGTTTTACTCATAATATTGCTATTTGTCTTATTGTTTAGAGTATTTTTTGTATTTCAAACTGGGAATTTTAGTGATGATGCAGCATATTACACATTAAGAAATGTTGAATCTGTTGAAGATAGTGGAAAACCATTATTTGAGGATGAATTAAGTTATAGTGGTAGAACATCTTCAGGATTTTCATTATATTATTATCTTTTAGCTTTTTCTAGAAACATTATAGGAGAAGTAACTTTTAAGATCTTACCTATAATATTATTTTCTTTATTAATTATTGTGTTTTATTTTTTAACTAAACAAATTAGTAATGATCATCATGCTATTTTATTAGCGGTCTTAATGTCTGGATTCATACCTTTATTTATCTTAGAAACTTTGAATAATATTTCATTATATGCTTTAACTTTCTTATTGTTTTTCTTAGCTATTTTTTATTTAACAAAGTTAAAAGAAAAAAAGTATCTTAATTTGTTCTTAGTAATAACTTTTTTCTTATCTTTAATTCATCCAATTGCTATTTTGTTATCTATTTCATTTTTTGTATATCTTATCTTAACCTCTGCGGAATCTATTAATGTTTCTAGAGTAAGAAAAGAAGTTATGTTATTTTCTAGTTTTTTAATTTTAGTGGTTATATTTTTTATTTATAAGAAAGCATTTTTTTTACATGGATTTAATGTTATATATCAAAATATTCCTAAAGGGATTTTATCTAATTTTTTCAAAGATATAAATTTGATAGAAACAAGTATTAGAATTGGAATTTTTCCTATTGTGTTTGGTGCTATAGGGATATTTTCAGGATTTAGAAAAAATAAAGATATGGTTATAATTTTATCTAGTATTTTGTTATCTATTGTTCTTTTATTAACTTTTAAATTAATGAGCTTTTCAATAGGATTAATTTTATTGGGATTAATATTAGCGATTTTATCTGCTTTAGGTTTTGAAAGAGTATTTGCTTATATACAATTAACAAAATGGTCTAAATGTTTAAATTATTTTAAAATTTTTATGTTGTTATTAATCATTGTTACTTTAATTTGGCCTAGTTATACTGGTGCAATAAATGTTATAGAAAATACAATTGATGATGGTGAATTAAATGCTTTATTTTGGTTAAGAGATGAAACAGAAGAAGATTCAATTGTCATTTCTTTACCTAATGAAGGGCATTATATAACATCTATAGCAAAGAGAAAAAATGTAATGGATACTAATTTTTTATTAGTTGAAAATATTGATATTGTATTTAATGATGTAATTAGAGTTTATGATACTGAATCTCAAGTTAAAGCATTGCAAGTTTTAAGTAAATATGATGTTAGATACATTTATTTATCACCTAGAGCTAAAGAAATATATAACTTAGAAAGTTTAAATTATGAAGATGATGAATGTATTAGAGAAGTATTTAAAACAGAAACCACAAATGTCTATAAAGTTAGATGTTAAGTTAATCTTAGTTCTTTTAGTCTTGACAATAATCATCTTATTTTTACCTTATATTTTAAGAATCTCAGGTTTATTAATTGGGAGCGATTCTTATTATTTTTTGAGAATAGCTGAAACTCCCTTTATGCAAGTAGATAATCTTAGTTATGGTTCTAGAGAATATATCTTTAATGCATATCCATTGATGTTGAATTTATTTAATAAGATTTATAGTAATTCTTTATTAAAAAGCTCTATTTTACTAACTCAGATTACAGGAATTTTATCTGTTTCATTATTTTATCTTATATTAAGAAAATTTAATTTATCCTCGTTTATTTCTTTTTTATCTTCTTTTATTTTAATTTTAACTCCTGTTTTTATCTATCTCTTTAATACACTTAATAATTATTCTTTTGTTATTTTTTTAGGATTGATTGCTTTATATCTTATGTTAGTTAAAAGTAAATTTGCTTTTATTCCTTTAGTTTTAATTCCATTCTTTGGATTATCTAATATTTTGATAGTAAGTATTTTGTTAATATTTTATTCATTAAATAAAAAGGAGTTTAGTTGGTTATTTGTATTAGTGATTTATTTGATTTTAGTTATAGTTTACTTTGGAATCTATGGAATACAAGATTTAATTGGTTTTAGTGTTTTAGAAAATTCATTAACTAGTAATTTTATATCTGATTTTAATGCTCTTCATGGTTTTAGTATGTTTACTATTATTTTATTTATATTTGGTTTTTTATATTTATGGGAAGAAAAATATAAAAGTATTTGTTTATACTCATCAATCTTATTTTTATTATTGATTTCTTTTTCTAATATTAATTTTATATCTTATTTAGTTTTTTTCGTTTCTGTACTTGCTGCATTAGGGATTGTAAAAATATTTAGAATAAAATGGAATAGTAAATTAATTAGGAATCTTACTTTTTCTCTTATTTTAATTGGAGTGGTGTTTAGTTTTACTACATATTTCAATGGATTTTATAATCAAGAGCCTACAAAAGATTTGTTTGATAGTTTAACTTTTTTAAATAAAGAAACAAATAATGGAGATGTTATTTTTAGTCATTATAGTATTGGGCATTTAATTACTTCTATAACTAAAAGAAAAAATATGATGGATAGTAATTTTATTTATGCTCCTGATGTAAATAAAAGATTTCAAGATTCTAATGAATTGTTTTCTACTGGAGAAATAGACAGAGCTTTGGAGATTATTGAAGAGTATGATATTGATTATATTTTGTTAACTAAGAAAATTAAAGAAGAACTTTGGGAAGAGGAAGATGAAGGATTACAATTTTTATTATTATATAGCAAAAGTTTTAAAAAGATATATAACCAAAATGATATTGAAATTTGGAGAATAATATGATCTCTGTAACTACGATATTAATCTGGACATCTTTTTTTATCTCTTTATATGTAATAATATTTTGGTTGTTAGTTTTTATAGAAGGAGATGTTGAAACTAAAAAGAGAAAAATTACACATTTTCCTCTTGTTTCTTTAGTTATTCCAGCATATAATGAAGGAAAAAGACATTTAAGAGAAACTATTGATTCTGTTCTAGCTTTAAATTATCCTATGGATAAATTAGAAATAATCGCAGTCAATCACGGAAGCACAGATGATACTGGAGAAATAATGGACTCTTATAAAGATAGGATAAAAGTTATGTATATTTCTAGGAGTGAAGGAGAAAGAAAGGGGAGAGCTGTTAATGAAGCTTTGAAAATCTCAAAAGGAGAATTCTTTGTTTGTATGGATGCTGATTGTACTATTGAAAAAGATGCTTTGATTAAAATGTTACCTCATTTTTCTGAGGAGAATATTGCATCTGTTTTACCTTTAATGAAAGTAAAAAATCCTAAAAAGCTCTTACAAAAAATTCAATGGTGTGAATATTTAGTAAATTTCTTTTATAAGAGTTTAATGTCTAAATTAGATTGTATTCATGTTACTCCTGGACCCTTTAGTATTTATAGAAAAGATATTTTAGAAAAAATAGGAATGTTTGATGAAAAAAATTTAACAGAAGATTTAGAAATTTCTTTAAGATTACAAAAACATCATTATAAAATAATTCAATTATTAGATACTGAGGTTTATACTGTTGCACCAGATAATCTCAAAGATTTTTATAGTCAAAGAAATAGGTGGTATAAGGGTGCTGTGTTAAATGCTTTTGGTTATAAGAATTTAATGTTTAATAAAGAATATGGTGATTTTGCTTTTATTCAAATGCCTAGGATCTTAATAGCTGGAATAACTGCAGTTACTTTATTGGGAGTTGCAGTTTATCAATATATACTTTCTCCTTTAATAGATAAAATATATGCATTATATATAATTGATTTTAATCTAATTACAATTACTAATACTTTTAGGAATGTGGGGGCTTTAGATTTTAACTATACTAACTTTTTTTATTTGATAGTTATATTTATTCTTATTCTTATTGTTTTAAGAGCATCACATAGGTATACTAAGGAAACATTTGGTAGGTATGGATATATAACTATTCCATCATATTTAATTTTATATTCTATTTTAGCTTCAATTGCTTGGGTGACTGTAGTTTTTGACTTATTAAGGAATAAAAAACAACAATGGTAGAGAGAAGGATAAGTAAAAGTAAGTATATAATCGCATTAGTGTTAACTTTAGCAGTATTTATTATAGGGATATTAATCGGAGTTTTAGTTTCAGAAGAGAGAACAAAATTTTTAGAACAGATTACTAAAGAACAAGGAATAGATTTTGATAGTTTACAATTACAATATTTTTATTTAAATACATTTTCTGATCAAAATTGTGATGCAGTAAATAAGGCATTAGAAGAAAACATAAACCGATTAGAACAAACAAGGAGTAAATTAGAAAGTTATATTGCTCAATCTATTACAAATGAAGATGACTTTTTATTAACAAAAAGAGAGTATATGTTGTCTGAGATAAGATATTGGTTGCTAACATTACAAACTAAAGAGCAATGTAATAGCGATGTTGTTTCATTATTGTATTTTTATTCTGATGAAGAGGAATGTGAAGATTGTTATTTACAAGGAACAGTGTTAACTTTCTTAAAAAGTAAATTCAAGGATAGATTATTCATATTTTCTTTAGATTCAGATTTTGAAAGAGAACCTATGTTAGGGATATTTAAAGAAAATTATCAAGTAACTAGTGTTCCAACGATTATAATTAAAGATAAAAAATTAGAAGGTTTTGTTGATAAAGATGTTTTAGGAGAATTAATTTGTTCATATTTAGAAAATAAACCAGAGGTTTGTAACAATGAATTGTGAAATGTGTGGGAAATTAATAGAGAACCCTTATATTGGTGAGGTTGAAAATGTTGTAATGCAATTATGTAAAAATTGTAGTGCTTTTGGGAATGTAATTGAGAGACCGAAAAAACAAATTAAAATTAAAAAAATAATAAAGCCAAAAGAGGAAATAATAGAAACGATTATAGAAAATTCTAATGAAATAATTAAGAAAGCAAGAGAATCAAAAGGATTGAAACAAAAAGATTTAGCAATGAAAATAGCAGTTAAAGAGTCTATCATACATAAAATTGAATCTGGAAGTTTAGAATTAAATATAGATTTAGCTAAGAAATTAGAGAGGTTCTTTAATATCAAATTAATTGAAAATTTTAAAGAAGAGCACAAAAAAGTGGATTTAAAAGGTGAAGGATTAACTATTGGAGATCTATTAAATTCTAAATGAAATTAACAAAAAATAAATTATCTGTTTTGTTATCAAAATTAAAAACATTTGAAGATTTAAATTTAAAATTAGAACAATATCAAACTGATTCTGAGATAGCTGCTGAAGTTCTATGGATTGCTTTTATGAATAATGATATTAAGGATAAAGTGATTGGAGATTTAGGATGTGGAAATGGGGTTTTAGGATTAGGAGCTTTAATTTTAGGAGCAAAAAAAGTTTATTTTATTGATGTAGATAAAAAAGTTTTGGAGATTGCTAAAGAGAATAAAAAAGTTTTAGAAAAAGAGCTTAATGAAAAATTAGATGCAATTTTTATGAATGAAGAGATTAAAAGTTTTAATAAAAAAGTTGATGTTGTTATAGAAAATCCACCATTTGGAGTTAAAGAAAAACATGCTGATAAAGAATTTTTAATTAAAGCTATGGATATTTCTAATGTTGTGTATAGTTTTCATAAAATTGAAAGTGAGGATTTTATTGAAAAATTAAGTAATGATAATGGTTTTATTGTAAAAGATGTTATAAAAATTAAATTTCCTATTAAATCTTCTTTTAAGTTCCATAGAAAAAAAGTTCATTTTGTGGATGTTGGATGTTTTAGATTAAATCGAAAGTCTTAAAAGTATATTTTATAGAGTAAAAGTATGGAAATCAAAGTTTTAGAGAAAGATAAGGGAAAGTTAAAATTAGAGGTTATTGGAGAAGATCATACATTAATGAATGCTATAAGAAAAGAGCTGTGGGAAGATAAAGATATTGAAGTATCAGGTTATAAAATAGATCATATTTTAGTTGGAAATCCTGTGTTGATTGTGGAGCATAAAAAAGATCCAAAAAAAGCTTTATTGGATGCTGTTGAGAGATTAAAGAAAAAAAACAAAGAATTTAAATCAAAAGTTACTAAACTATAATTTTATATATTTCTTTTTCATAAAGATAATATGAGAAAATTACTAATAATCTTTATTATTCTTTTATTGTTGATAAGTCCAGTTTATTCTTATCAAGTAACACCGAAAGAAGCACAAAATTATCTTTTATATTTAGAACAAGTTAAGAAAAAAGGAATAGGAGAAACTGCTTTTGCTTATGGTTCTCAAAAAGTACAAAGATTTGCAATTACTGAAGTTGGAAAGGAATCTCCTGAGTTTTTAGAAGCTTATGGATGGGTAACTGCTCCTCAACAACAATTGATAAATGAAGTGGGTAAAGGAAATCCAGATGCTGCAAAGCAATTAGCAGAAGCTCATAGTTTTTATAGATCAGGACCATATGGTTATTTTTATGGAAAGACTTTAGGAGAAATTTGTAAAGAAGATAAGGATTTATGCGGGAAATTACAATGGGGGAGTTTTATGTATTCTTTAGGAGCAAGAAAAGTTCCTCAAAGTGCTAGAGTACAACAAAGTTTAATTAAAAAAGAATTTCAACCTTCAATTACAGGAAAAGTTGTTCGTAAAGTCGATAAGAGTATAAAAATAGATATTCCTCAAATAGGAAAAAATCATGAAACTTTAATGACTGATGAGGAAGTTGTTTTTTATGTTAAAGAGCATATTAATGTAGATAATGTAAAAAGTTCTGGCTTAGAGGTTCCAGAAGTTTTAAGTGAATTAAATGAAATTCAAGGAATGGTATTACAAGTAAATTTAGTTAAAGAAGAAGTTCATTTCCTTGTTGAATTTCTTCATGATGTGATCTTGCTTCACTTTCTAAGTTAATAGGAGGAGTAGTTCTTTGAGTTGTAGAAGAGTCTAATGTTTTTAACATTGGATTAATAAGAAAAAGTAAACTAATAGGAAGAATACTTAAATGTTTTAATGATTTTTTTTGTTTCATTTTTTAAAGTTTTACTCATATTATACTTAATAAAATTTAATTTATAAGCCTTTCTTTTATGTTTTATAGGAAAGTTTTTTAAAATAAACTATAATGTTTTAGACATGACCTATAAAAGAAAATTAAAGAAATTATGGAGATTTATTTGGTATGATGATTCTTGGTCAAGTTGGTTTCTTAATATCATTATAGCATTTTTATTAGTTAAATTTTTAATCTATCCTGGATTTGGTTTAATTTTAAGTACACCTTTACCAGTTGTGGCTGTTGTGAGTTCTAGTATGACACATAATTCTTTAAATTTTGATGATTGGTGGGAAGAAAATAAAGAACCTTATATAGAATATGATATTTCAAAAGAAGATTTTAGAAATTCAAAATTTAGTAATGGATTTAATAAAGGAGATATTATGGTTTTAAAAGGAGCTAAAGAAGTTGAAAAAAGGGATGTTGTGGTGTATAAGAGCCGTTTTTTTAAGTATCCAATAATTCATAGAGCTGTAACTATTGATCCAATTCAAACAAAAGGAGATAATAATGAATATATAGATAATGAAAGCCTTAATAAAGAAGAGATTATTGGAAAAGCAATCATTAGAATACCTTTATTAGGGTGGGTTAAAATATGGTTTACAGATTTAATACAATTAATAAGATTTTGAGAGGTGGTGTAAATGGATTTTTGTCCTAAATGTGCTAATTTACTAATTCCAAAAAAAGGAAGAAAATTAATTACTTGTAGTTGTGGTTATAGAAGTAAACAAAAACCAAATTTAGTTATTAAAGAAAAAATAAATTTAAGTAAAGAAGATAAAATTGAAGTTGTAGATAAGAAAATAGAGACTTTGCCAAAAACAAATGAAGAATGTCCTAAATGTGAACATGGAAAAGCATATTATTGGACATTACAAACTAGGGCAGGGGATGAAGCAGAAACAAGATTCTTTGAATGTGTAAAATGTAGAAATAGGTGGAGATCTTATACCTAAGATGGATAGAAGTTTTAAAGATAAGTATGTAAAAGACATAAAAACAGATGATGTAAATGTTAGTGTGTCTGGAGTCATAGTTAATAAAGAAGAAGATTCAATTGTTTTAGATGATGGTACAGGACAAATTTTTATTAGTAATATAAATACAGAGATAAATTCTGATTTTTTGAGAGTTTTTGGAAGAGTTTTAAATTTGGATAATGAAATAAGATTACAAGGTTTTTTTATACAGGATTTAAGTAAGATAGATAAGCTTTTATATAAAAAAGTCAAAGATATGATTAATGAATAGAAATGGATTTATTATAGGGGTTTTATTTTTGTTATATGGCTTGTTGTCATTTCTAGAAATAAAAAGTTTAGAATTTTTATTTACAGAGTCTATTATGGGATTGTTAATTCTTGTAGGAGGATTTTATTTATTATCTAATTCTTTAAAAGGAAATGTTAAAGTAAAAACAGCTTCAATTGTAGCTGGAATTATATTGATATTTTTAGGAGTGTTTCCTTTATTAATTAATTTTAAATTATTAAATCTTAATTTTGTACCTATTTTAGATATTAGGGATTTCTTAGAAATTATCATTATTTTATATGGATTGTTCTTAATCTCTGATTCTTTTTCAATTAATTAGTGTTTTGTAATATAGAAATTAATATAAGTTTAGATTTTAGAGTTTAAATTATGAAACTAGTTTTAGCTGAGCCTAAGTTCTTAAAAGAGAGTGTAGGTATCATTTCCGAGTTAGTTAATGAGGTTACTATAAAGATAGATAAAGATAAATTAGAATTGATAGCAATGGATCCAGCTAATGTTGCTATGATTGTTTTTAAGTTGTTAAGTTCTGCTTTTATTGAATATAATGTAGATAAAGAAGAACAAATTTCAATAAGTTTAGATTCTTTCAGACAAATTTTAAGAAGAGCTAAACCAAGAGATACAATCACTTTGGAATTAGATGATAAAAAAAGTAGATTAAGTATTAACTTAAAAGGTGAGTCTCATAGAACTTTTAATATGGCTTTAATTGATATAGAAGAAAAAGAGCAAAAAGTTCCAGAGCTAAAATTTCCATTGAAGATTGAAGTTCCTACTTTAGTTTTTAATGAATCTATAGAAGACATGAGTGTTGTTGCTGAATCTGTTGCATTTATTGCTGAAAAAAATAAATTTACTATTCAAGCTGAATCTAAATTAAATGATGCTAAAGTTGAAGTTTCTCAAGATGAAGAAACTAAAATTGAATTAAATAAAGATGATAATGTGTTATCAAGATATAGTTTAGATTATTTAAGAAAAATAGCTAAAGGTTCTAAGTTAAGTGATACTATGACATTAGAGTTTGATAATGAGTATCCATTAAAAGCTGTTTTTAGGATTATGGATAAATTAGAGTTAATTACTATTTTAGCTCCGAGAGTAAGTAATGATTAAATAAAGAAAAAGTTTTTATAGATTCTTTGTGAAATAAAGTTATGGAAAAAGAGGTAAAAGCTTTATTTCAGATATTTCTAATTATCACATCTATTTTTTCAGTTTATTCTTTAGGACAAATTGATTTTGTTCAAGCTGCTTCAGGTAGTGATGTATGTTGTGAAATAACTAGTGATGGAAATTCTTGTATTTTTACAGATGAGGATAATTGTAATTCTGATTACGCTACTTCAAGTTCTCAATGTAGTGATGCGAGTTTTTGTGCTGTTGGTTGTTGCATAGGAAAAGATTCTTGTTCTAAGAATGTTGGAAAAGCTTCTTGCGATTTAAATGGTGGGAAATGGGAGATTAATCCATCATGTAATAATATACAAGAATGTAATGCTGGATGTTGTTTATTAAATGATCAAGCTTTTTATACTTCTAAAAATGATTGTAAAGTTAAAACAGATAAAGTTACAAATGCTAAATTAGATTTTAAAGCTCTAAGTGATAAATCTTGTTATGCTTTAAATAAAGAAGATAGTGGTTGTTGTGTTCAAGGAACTTCAGAAGGAAACTCTTGTAAATATGTATCACAAAAAAGTCAATGTATAACTTCTTTAGATACAAAAAAAGGAACTGGATTTTTCCCTCAATTTTGTAGTTCTTTATCTCAATGTAATAAAGAATGTAAAAGTAAAGATCATAAAGTATGTTATGATGATGATGTTTATTGGGTTGATTCTTGTGGGAATAGAGAGAGTAAAGCAAATGATTGTGATTACAAAGATGGAACTGTTTGTAGTAATAAAAAATTAGAATGTGTAAGTGTGGATTGTAGTGTTACAACTAATTTTACTACAACAACTCATGATCCTAATATGGGAGGACCTAGAAAAAATGGAGAATCATGGTGTGTTTATGAAAGTCCTGTTGGTCAAGGGTTAGATCGTCCAGGAAGTAGACATTATAGAGCTTTATGTATTAAAGGGGAAGAGATAATAGAACCTTGTAGAGATTTTAGAGAAGAAGTTTGTATTCAAAGTAATAATACAAAAAAAAGCGGGGCAAAATGTGTTGATAATACAGGTAAAAAAGATTTAAATCATAATTTAACTTCAGTTCCTTTAGGATTTAGATTTTGGGAATCTTCAAGTAAAAAAGGAGGTTCTTTAGCAAGAACTTGTACACAAGCTGAACAAACATGTCCTGTTGTTTTTATAAAAGAAGGTTATAGTTTGTTTTTTGATTGGGATATTCCAAGAAA
>CEPZ01028723.1_pt1 | contig 23417 bp, 30 predicted proteins | sample 530461 | NCBI WGS metagenome assembly CEPZ01 (sample SAMEA2620106, study PRJEB7988) | marine metagenome | isolation source: saline water (ENVO:00002010), including
TTTGGGTTTAATCAAAAAGGTTTTGACGAAGAAGGTTTTAACAAAGACGGTTGTGAGATGTATTATCTTTTTATTTATTTAAAATATCTATTTAAATCAATATTTTATTTGTTTTTTTAAATATTCGGATGTTCCTGGTAAGATGGTTTTTTGAAAATTTCAAACTTTTTTTGTGATAAGTTCGGCTTCAATTTTAACGGCAAATCTTGTTTTTTAAGATTGATTTTTTTATCAAAAAAAAGCCCTACATTGTAGAGCTTTTTTATTTTTCAAATTTTAATTAATCAAATCGTTTACCAGATATTTTTTCAGACATAACTTTATCAATTGCTTCATCAATTGTTTCTATCACACCTTTTTCCATATCAACTTTACAATAATAACCCTCTGGTAAGTTTTTGAATGCTTTTTCAAATTGTAATAGCGTTAATTTCATTTCTCTGCCCACTGTTACTAAATGACATAACTTCCCACCAAGTTCAGTTATTACTATACAATTTCCTTTTGCTGCCTTTCTAGCGACCATTTCATAGTCAGGATTCGCATTAGGAATTACTATAACTTGTTGCTCACCAATTTTATTAATTTCTTCAGGTGATTTAACATAAATAATTTCGGCTTTTTCAAAACCTTTGTGCTTCCCATAATTTGTTAGAGTAACAAAATCGAAATTACTATATTTTTTAGCATACATACTTCTCATTTTTGAGAAAAATCTTCCTTCTTTTCCTTTGTGTACATCTTTATCAAAGTCTAGACCTGTAAATATATACCAATCTGTATGATTTGGATCATCCATGCTTTGTTTTACACCTCTTGGTGATACACAATTCCAATCAATATTATGATAAGAAGCATTATTAACTAAACACCAACGCAAAAAAGGATTTTTGGGAACTTTATATTCTTGTTTATTTTTTGTATCTTTTAATGTTAACCAACCACCCTTTTCATTGGCTTGTTGAGTGATTTTTTCTTTGTATTCTTCTATATTATCGAAGAAATCATTACTTTCATGTAAATTTTTCATAAAATTATCCAACATATCATTTGAAGAATTCATTTTATCTCTTATGCTTTTGATATTGTTAATTGATAGTTGCTCTTCCATTAAGTCTTCACTTAGTTTTTCAAGTTCTTCAATATCTTTTTGAGTCAATTTGTATTTATTGAATAAATTCTTTGATACTAACTGTTCAACTTCTTCTTTATCTAACCAAAATGGATAATCAACTGTTACTTTCTTTAATAGAACCCAAGCATTATGATTATCAGAATAAAAAACTTCATCAGTTGAGTTTTCACAATATGTTCTTGCTCTCATTCTATTAAATTCAGATATATAATCATTACCACCTGTATTAACAGGCACTGAATATAAATCATTTTGTTTTAATGCTTTTTCACAATCACTTAGATTTAATGATTCTACATAAGCATATGATTTGTAAAAATCTTTACCTATTTTTACTATATCATTAAAATAAAAATAGTATTGTTTTTCTAACCACTCTTGGTCTTTATAAACGTCATCTTCCACATACTCTACTGAATTAGTTCCTACTAATTTACCTTGACCACTTAAAATGGCATTTACATATTCGTCTGTAATACCTATTAATGATTCTTTTAAACCTTCAAAAGCAGAACGCCATTCACCTTCTCTAACAATAGTCCTAAAATGGTCAGTGATAAACTCACCTTCAATTCTAAATCCTACTTTTGAAACTTTCTCTTTTGTTGTGGTAGTCATATTTAAATCCAATTTGATTATTAATTGTGTATATTATACATACTCCATTTACTTTTTAAAAGCTTTTTTTTATTTTATTTTTATTGATTTTTTTACTTGTTTTTTATATAATAATATCTCTTTCTAAAATGAGATTAAATTATGAAAAGTATTGAAAAAGATAAACTTGCTATTCTAGAACAACGTGGATTGATCAAAGGATTAAGCAAATCAGCTAAAATTTTAAATAAAAAAATCAAAGATCTTGTTGATGATGCTGAAAAAGAAAAAACTTATGCTGATAGTCAACATTTTCATTTAGATAATGATTTTGGTGATTCTATTGACCGTGATAAAAGAGAAGCGGCTTTGAAATTAGATCTTTGTAAGAGCAACTTTCACTTTGTTTCTGTTTTAGAATCTCAAATTAAAGAAGAAAGCGCTAAATTATCTAAAATGAAAGAAGATTTTAAAAATAAACATGGTGAACTACTTCTTAAAAAAATTGAAAGTGAACTTCAAATTTTTGGTAACGAGAAACATCGTCAATCAAAAGATAACTTTAAAAAACAAAATGAAGTCAATAAATCTTTAATTGAAATTGCTAAAATTCTTAGTAGCAAAAGGCTTTTTCAAATTATAGAATATAAATCTGATTATTCGCAATTGAAAGAAAAATTAATTATTATTTCTAATTTTAAAGAACTTGCTATTCAACAAAAAGGTAATAATAATGAAAACAACATCATTCGTTATTTAGTTAAAAATAATAAAGAATCTTTTATTGAAACTGCTAATTTATTTATTGATTCTTTTGTTTCTAATCAAAATATTAATGATTACAGTAAATTAGAAAGATATTTTCTAATCGTACAAAATAATTTAAAAAATATTGAAAAATAGTTGATCTTTATTTTTATTTTTGATATTATTTGTATTGTATGTTGTTGAGATACAACTCAAAACTCTCACCTCTGAATTAAGGGATTGTGGGGCATACCCACCAACTGTTAGTACAGTGTTACCCTCTAAGGTAATAGAGAAGTGTAGGCGATTGGATCTACCCCCTTAATTCTTTTTTATTGGAGTTTATATGATTATTGAAATAAAAGTTATTGAAGAGCACTACTCTATAAGTAAATCAGAACCAAGAAGAATTGAAGAAGTACCTAATTCTTCTGGTAAACTTGGGAGCAAGCAAATTGAAAGTTTGAGTAATAAATTTCAATTAGTTTCCTCAAATACATATCATTATCATTGTAGAAGCTTTGATAATGTTATTGTCTTTGTTACTACTCATATTTTTTCTGATAAAAAAGATTTAACCACTCAATTATAACTTTTTTTTGGTTTTTCTTTTTATATTTGTTATAATTTAATATTAATAAACAATAAGGTTTAATTATGCAAAATTTAATCCAATATATTAATAAAATTAATACTATCCGTACACTTTTTAATGAAAAAAAGATTGATCTTAATTCATTATCTAAGTCTGATATATCAGCTATAACAAGTAATCTTGAAAGTGATTTATCACCTGAAAATTTATTTGCTGACGGTGAAATATCAAGACAACAAGCTCAACAAAAAGAATTATTCTTTAAAAATGTTCTTAAAGAACTTGAAGAAAAAACTCAAAAACAAATTCAACTTTCTTATTAATTTTATTGTTTTTTTATTTTTTAATTGTTATAATTAACACTCTAAATAAATAGGAACTTTTATGAATACTCAAATTAAATTAGATGTTGTTGAAATTAATAATTCTTTTATTCAAGTATCTGGATCTTCTACTTCTTTTGTTAATATCAGAAATATTTCAAAAGTTGATACACAAGAACTACTTGATAAAGTTCGTTCTATTTCTAAAATGGCGAGACAACAAGGCATTAAAGTTTTAAGAAAAAATAAAACTCTTGCTTCTATTCGTGAAAATATGGCTTCTTATGAAAAAGCTGTTGAAGAATATCAATCATTATTCAACAAAGTAAAAACATTAACAGAAGAAAAAGTTGAAAAAGGCATTTTTTATGGCTTTTCTGATGATAAAGAACTCTCTGAAATTAGTTCTCTTTGTCACAAAATGCAAACTATGAACCATAGATCTCAACCTATTTCTGTTATTCACTCTATTCTACATTCTGTCTATCATATGGAAGAACATATTAAACATAATAAAAATTCAACTATTGTTAGTTTAGGCTTTTAATTTTGTATTATCATGGTTCCATTAAACCTTTAAATATAGGCACTATTTTAGTGCCTAACCTCCTTGGATATACACGCCAAAAAGAAGTTTCTGATATAGAAAAACTATTCCAAGAAAATAAACCAGAACATATACTTATTGATCGATTTAATTGTATTTTTTTAACTGATAATATTGACGATATTGATAACCTTGGAGGCTTTACCGATTTTATTTTTGAAGTTGATATTGAAGATAATATAATAGAAAAATCAGATTTAAGCTGGTATACAAAAGCTTTTCTTCAACTTGAAGAAGGTAACATTGAAGGAGCAAGAGAAAGTGCTTTAAATTATTGGAATGGTATTACTTTGGAAGGTGTTTTTGAATATAGAGTTAATCAGGGTATTGTTAAAAATATTATTGATTAATCAAATCAACTCCTTTTAAAGTTTCTTTCTGATTTACTTAATTATCTTTAATTATTTTATTGATTTTTAAACTTATTTTTTATATAATCACTTTATTGAAAGTTATTGAGAAATTAAAAAATGATTACAGTTTATAGAATTGAAAAAGAAATTAATGGTAACACTTTCGGACCATTCACTGCTTCTTGTTATGATTCTACTTTAACAAATGCTTGCAATTACTATAAAGAACAACTTGTGAGCATTGGCAATGAACCAAAAGATGATGGTTGTAAAGAATTTGATAATTCAATGCTTTGTGGAATTTCTAATTATATGCACTTTATGACTTGGTTTGTTCCACTTTGGGGAATTAACGAACTTATAAAATCAGGGTTTCAAATTTCAGTTTATCATGTTCCAGAAGAATACACTTTTGAAGGTGAAACGCAAATTGTATTTAGACCAGAACACGCTAAAAAAGTAGGAACTATTTCAATTGAGCAAGTTCTTGATACTCTTGAAAAATCTTATATGGAAGCTGCATAATGACAAGAATTAATAAAGATTTCAAAGTAACAAAAGCTGTTCCTTTAAATTCTCATTATAATATTTGCAATAATGATTACAAACAATATGTTTTGTCTGATAATCATTTTTATTTGTATCGACTTGATATTTTATGTGGTTTTTCAGACTCTGATCATCCTGAAGATACTTTTTGGCAATCTGATAGGAGTAATTTTAACCCTATTCATTTTTGGGCAACCTCTGATAATGAAAATGATGCTTTTTTTGAATTAGTCCAAAGAGTTGTTTCTTTTTTTAATGTTATTTTAGATAACTCTAATATTAATTTAAAAAATATTGAAAAGTTTATTGATAAACCGAACAAATATCCAGAACTTTGTCAGGCTTGGATTGAGTCCATTATTGGTAAAAACTTATTAATCAATGGAAATTTAATTGAAGCTTGTCAACAAATTGAAGAATATCAATATAAATTTAGAAAAATGTGTGAATTAGTTGATGGCATCTGTATTTTTACTGGTTTTGAAGTTCTTTATAATGATTTTTTGGAGATAAAAAATATTAATAATTTTTGATTTATTATTTTTTTCTTGTTATAATACAATCTATCAATAAATACTTAGGTGAATACTATGGCACAAATTACAGTACCGACTCATTGGGAAGCTTTTGAAGAAGGCAATGCTTTTTATACTAAAATAGCAAATGAAGCAGTAGAATCATTAAATAATGGCGTTAAGCCTGAAACTGTTATTTTAACTCTTTTAGATAAGAATATTAAATTTGTTGATTCACCACAAGGTCAAGATGCCGATGCTTCTGTTAAAGAAGTTCAAAATAGAATTATTGCTTTTCTTGTAGAACTTTCAGAACCTTACGGTTATACAGAAGAAGATATTATTGAGCGATGGCAAAATACTTTTTATTAATTTAAATTTAAGATAAAGAAGAGCTTTTTAGCTCTTTTTTATTGCTCTTTTTTTGTTTTTTAGTTATAATTATCACCTATTTTAAACTCTTGGACTATTTATGCTTTCTTTAAAAAAATTTATTAAATCAGAACTTAATGAAGATGTAAAATATTACCTATATGAATTTTTATCGGAGTATAGAGATATTTCAAAAAGTATCTCAGAACAAAAAGTTACTGCAATAGATTTTGATGATTTAAATTTTATGCAATTCACTAATTTTTTATCACATTATGGTATTGTAGGTGTTTATAACTACGATAAAAGCATTATTAGACTTTATACAAAGTATATGGGATATACCCTTTTAACCTCTCTTGAAAGTGATGATTTAGTTTATAAAGGTTCTTCTGAAGAATCAGAATATGATTTATTTGAATTAAAAGTAGGTTCAGAACTTGAACAATATTTTATTAAAAAATTCAAACTTTGTATTTTATCAGGAAAATCTGAAATTACGGAAGAAGAAAAGAAACTTTTAATTCAAAACTCTATTAAAAACTTTGATTAATTATGCAAATAGTTGATTTAGAAAAACTCTTAAATTCTAATTCTATTTTAGAATTTCCTGAAATTGAAGACGCTATTTTAAGATTTGGTCATGGTGATTGCCATGACCTCACCTTTTCATTAAATGAAATTTATCATTTTAAAATGATAGCTATTGTTTCTAAGTCTGGATTACCTATTCATTCTTGTGTTCTGATTACTGATAATCTAACTCTTGACGCTTATGGCATTAATACAATAGAAACCACCCTAAATCGTTATAATAAAATCTGTTTAGATAATATTGAAGAAGAAGCGGAAATTAAATATATTAATGAAGACTATATTGCTAATTTTGCTTTGCTATTAGATGAACCTGAAGATATTATTAATGATTTTCAACCTATTCTTAATTATTTAAATTTAGATTTAAATTTATTAGTTAAATCTTGATTTTTCAGCTTATTTTTTATATAATAATATTCTTGAAATTTTTAAGGAATTATTATGTATAATTTATCAAATGTTATTTCTTTTTTTGAAGAAAATATTAATGACACTAAATATAAATTCAAATCATTAAACTCAATACAACAAAAAACAAATTCAGATTTTATAAAAGATTCTGTTATTCAGACTTTATATTCTTATATTTCTGAATATAGACTTCCTTTTAATGTTTTTATGAGCAATCCTGATGTAAATGCTTTTCTTAGCGATTACAATGATTCATTAGAACGTTATAAAAAACATGATAATGAAATTCAGAAACTTAATAATATTCTATTTGAAAATAATACAAACATTTCTAACAAGAATGATTTGATTTCTTATGTTATTATTGAATCCTTAATTGATTTTTATGATTCCAAAAAATACGTTATTCAAAAAAATAACAATGAAAAAGGTTTTTATACTAAATATTTTGACGAAATTATTAAATTAGAAAGTTCTCATGATTTTATGTCTTCTTTTCAATCTAAACCTTATGGCTTTTATGTTTGTAAATTACCTTTTCATCAACATAGTACATTTTTTTATGGACATAAATATGTAATTATTAGTAACCAGCCTAATGCGATTTATTGTTATGAATTAAATAACGATGTTAAAGTAAAACATGGTTTTCAAAGTTATAATTTAGATATTAGAAATGATATTTTTAGAAAAGATCATGATTTTAAAATTGAAATAAATGAAAACTCAAAAAGTGAATTATCTACTTATTCAAATGATAGTATTTTTAAAGACACTATTACAAAATTAGTTTTTAAATGTTTTCTATATTGGGCTGAATCAATGAAAGAAGAAACGTTTGAAAAGGGGTATATTGGTTATAATAAATCAGACAATAAAAGCAACTTCCCTGTTGTTTCTAATTTAGATTCAAAAGAAATACGGTCATTTTCTTTCGAAGAACTTAAATTTAAAGGTGAATATTCACTTTTATCTTTTCTTGATGATCTTTTTGAAGATGTTATTGATATGCAATATATTAATTATTTTGCTGATAATGTTAATAAAATTCATCTTATAAAACATGTTTCTGATAATGTTCAATTTGAATTTGAAAAAAATTATTCTTTTGATAAAGATTTCTTTAATCAATTTGAAATTAACATTGTTGATAAGCTACCATTAGACAAACTTAAAAGCCATGAAAGAGGTTTTAGCCTAACACCTATTAATCCTTATTATTTTGGGACAGAAGAGGATATTAGAGAATACAACTTTAATATAGCAAAGCTTAATAAATTGAAAATTTATTCTATGTATGTAAAACTTTATTTCAAAAAACATGTGGCTGATTTTGAAAAAGAAATGCAATCTTTTTTTATTGAAAATGTTAATGATTTCGTGACAGAAATTGACTTCATTAATTTAGTTTCTAAATTTGCGACTGGTAATATTTCTAATCGTAATGTAAAAGAAAACTTTCTTTACGCTCAATTACCTACTATTGTTGCTGTTAAAGATATTGCATTTAGAGATAGAAGTGAAAAGTTTTACTCCATTAAAGATGTTGAAGAACTTGATATTATTGATTATAAATCAAAAGCAAAAGCTAAAAAACTTATCGGTTTTGATATCTCGAATCTTAATATTTGGAACTATTTTGAAGAAAATTTTGATTCAAACTTTTCAAAAGAAACTGAATTTTTTGTTTCATTATTTAAAGCTTTCCATTTATTGCAAAATATTAGAGATAATAAAGGCTTTGAAAATGTAAGCTGTATTATTGCTGCATTCCCTTATGATTCAGTTGATATTGAGCTTTATAAATGGATTAATTTTGATCGCTTAACTAGAGTTTTTGTTCCTATGAGCAATAAAAACTATAAAGAATATATGACAATTCTTGAAGAAGCCAAACACCCGAATGTGATTAATTGTAACTTTGGTTATGGTAATGGTAGTCATTGGTTTGGATAATTTATTATAATTAAAAGAGTAGGTTTTTCCTACTCTTTTAATATTATACTAAATATTTATTGACTTCTTTATCTTTAAATAATATAATTTAAGTATATTAAAGAATTACGCAGAGATACGCAACTTTGGTTTAGCGATTACGTAAAATTACCTATGTTGGGTTCGATTCCCTAAGAATAAAACTTTATTCTTGTACTGTGGAAGTCGTAGGTTGTATGCATGTAGGTTCGAATCCTGCTCTCTGCACCTCTTATTTAACAATGCCTTTTATCATGAATTTTTTTAAATATAATAAACAACTTAATATTATTGATATTGAAAACTCTAACATTATTTATGTTAATGGCATTCTTACATCTAAAAAAATTGCCCTTCTTCAAAAAAGAAAACTTGAACGCTTATTTAAAAAAACAGTAGCTATCATACATAATCCTACTATTGGATTTTTTAAAGATATTTTTGAATGTGTTTCTTACTCAACATTTAATCGGCAATCCGTTGTTATACTTTCTGTATCTGAAATTATTAAACATAAAATTAATAATACAAATGAAGAAATAAAGTTGATTGGTCACTCAAATGGAGCGACTATTATTAATCATGCACTTAAACTTATTGAAGATGACTTAACAGAAGAACAATTACAGCGCATTCATTTTATTGCTATGGGTTCGCCTTTTATTTATGATAATTTAAGCACTCATATTAACATTGAATATTTTTGTAACAGTCACGATCCTGTAACTCATTTTAATAAATTAAAATTAAATTCAAAAAAACATATTGTTGTTCATATTAGAACTTCGAAAGGTCATTTTTTTGTTAGAGATTATTTAGTTCCTATTAAAAATGGTGAATTTGGCAATAAAAACTTTTTTAATTGATTTAATTCTTAAATAGTTATACAATTTATATAACCAATAAAAATAGGATATATTATGACAAATTTTCAACAACTCAATCAAGTTAGCTTTCCAAAGTTTAAGAATATTAATGTAAATATGATGCCATTTATTGTGGGTGATATTAAATCATTACCAGAAGAACTACGCGCTTATCAATCTATGATTAATCAAACACGACTAAAAAAAGGTAATGTTGCCTACTTAACTGTTAGAGAGTCTATTTGTGACGGTTTAATTTCTCAGTCTCGTGGTGGTATCCATGTAGAAGCACCTAAAATGAAATGTTGGGGTGGCGGCACTTGGGGGGTAACGGATTTGATGAAGGTGTTTATTTAGCTTCAAACGATGGAGCCTGTAATATTTGGAATGAATTTATTGAAGAACGTGACGAATTTGGAGCTTGTTCACCGACAACAGAAGGTCAAAGAATGCAAGCTAATACTCTTTATTGGATGACTGATCGTACACCACATGAATCATTAGTAAGCAAAAAAGGTTTTAAACGTCAGTTTTTTAGAGTTGTAGCTGATAATATTAGTGTTTGGTATTCACAACATAATACACCTAATCCATTTGGCATTAAACCTAATTGTGAAATTGTTAATCATAACAAGTTTCATTAAAATACTATTTTTTTTATAAAAAGTCACTTTTAGTGGCTTTTTTTTTGATTTTTAAATTTTATTGTTGTATAATTAAATCTCTTAAATTAACAAGGCTTTATTACCATGACTACTGCTTCACAACTTATCTCAAAACAAATTAAAATAAATCAACCAAAAGTTGAAGAAATTGCTCGACTTCAAAAACAAATTGAAAGTTCTGAGAATCGTTTGGATAGAAAACTTGTTAATCATTATATAGATTCTGGTGAAATTCTTGATTCAGAAACTCTTTTAGAAACTATTGGTTTTGATCGAGTTAAAAAAATTATTGTAAATATTTTTAAAAAATCAACTTTAAATAAAGAATCTCTATTACAACCTGAGACTTTGAGAATTGTTGAATGTTTTAGTGATAAAGAAACCAAAAAAGTTGAAGATAATATTCAAAAATCTTTTAAAGAACTTTCTATTGCTGAAAAAATTACTTTTTCATTATTTTGCTCTGGACGTATTGCTTTATATAAAAAATTCTCTTTTTTAGAAAATTTTCTTTCTGAAACTTTTGATATTAAAGAATATTCAAAGGATGGTGAAAGCATTCTTAAAATTTCAGGATACAACTATGAAAACTATCAAGGAGTTCTTCAAGTTGCAATGAAGAAAGATGATATTAAAGGCTCTCAACGTATTGCTAAAACAATATTTGATATTCTTTCTACTGGTGCTTATTTATCTGATATTGACGTTTTTGAATCAACGCTTTCTTATCATGATAATATTTATATGGAACTTAAAAGAGAAGGCGATACCATTACTCCTATTGTCCATAAAGGAAGATATGACCAGTTTACTTCTAAAAAAGAATCTTTACTTGAAATGCTAACTGAATGTGTTGAATATATATCAAAACGTTACGCTTATTACGGTGTGGAGTAAGAAAAAGAGTTTACTGTAATCAGTAAAAAACAGAATTTGTTGATTATAAAAATAATCACCATATATTTAACATTTAGGAGAAATTTATGAATACAAATGAAAAACAAAATATTATTAATGGTGTAGTTTTGCAAATAAAATCTTTTTTATTTTTGTCTAAAACTAAACTCTCAACAGAAGGACAAGTCGATTTTTTAACTACTGAATTATCTGATTTGGATTTAAATCAATTTTTAAATCAATACAAATCTAATAGTACAATTAGAACAGATATTGATTATAAAGTACATCAAGTTGAAAATAAAAATGATATTATTGTTCTGTTTATTTTAAATGGTAATGATAAAATTGTTCTTGATATTGATATTGAAAAATTCAACCGCAATCAATTAGAACTATTTATATCTTCATTTAGTTATTAATTATTAATAAATTATTTTAAAAGAGGCTTTTTAGTCTCTTTTTTTTATAAAACATTTGACTTACCATTTTTTTATACGTATAATTATATTGTTTTCTTAGGAAGACTCTTGGCTAGGCGGGATTCGAAAATTGTCTAACTACAAGAGGAATCTATTATGAAAAAAATGAAAACTTTATTTGTTATTGACCGAGAAAAACAACTTGCAATCAATGAAATTAATTCGGGTTGTGAGTGGATTTTTAACAAAGGTGTTACTGCTTCTGTTAAGTTTGAAGGCACTGCTGCTATGTTTTTAAATGGCAAGTTATTCAAACGTTGGGATAGAAAACTTAAGAAAAAATTTCAAAGAATTAAAAGCAGACAAGGTTCTGATTTTAAATTTAAGGAATTTATGCTTAAAGATATTCCAGAAGGAGCTATCGCTTGTCAAGAAGATTTTGATCCTGTTACCTTTCACCAACCATTTTGGGTGGAAGTTACCGAAGATAAAGCTGATCAATACTTTAACGAAGCTTTAAGTTGCTCTGAGGTTGTAGAAGGTCAAACTTATGAATTGATAGGTGAAAAAATTCAAGGCAACTTTTACGATGTTCAAGGACATAAACTTGTTGCACATGGATCTTTAATTGCTTATATTACTGATTTCTCTTTTGAATCTGTTAAGAAATGGCTAAAAGAAAATAACCAAGAAGGATTAGTTTTTAAACATCCTGATGGAAGAATGTGTAAAATTAGACGTAAAGATTTCTTTGAATTCAAAGAACTCAACGGTGGACGTAAAGTTGACTGGAGAGATCAAAATATTATTTTTAATTAAAAAAGAGCCTTTTTAGGCTCTTTTTTTTATTAATCAATTATTCAAAATTTTCAACGAATATTTTATTAAACTCTTCAATTTTTGCATTTTCAATATTTTTCATTTAAACCTTTTTTTATTCTAAAATTAATATTTTTTTAAAAAAAGTAGTAAATGCTTTTTATAGTTTTTTCTATTTTACTTACTTCTAAATAAGGTTTTATAAAATCTGCTTCATAAAAATAACCACCACAAGGACCTGAGTAAAGATCTTCATTGTGTTTTCCTAATATTATATATTCTATATCTGGATAAACTTGATTGTAACCACTATAATCAATGACTGACCAATCATATCTACCATCTGGTAATCTTTTATCTTCGAATTTCATTGTTCTTACTGATAAGGAATCAGGTTGCCCTTTTAATATTTCAGAAATATAAAAACTGTTTTTAGTATACTCTATACCTTCAACTACAATTAATTCTTTTTTATTTAATTTTCCCTTAAATATATAATCTGCTTCATATATTTCTTTTTCTTCAAACCCCATACAATCTAGAGCATTTGATTTAAATGAAATTAAAGTCACTAATAATAATATTATTTTTTTCATTTATAATTTATTCCTTTGTTTCGATTTCTATTAAAACATATTAATATTAAAAAACAAGTTTATAGTTATTTAATAACGAAGAACTTAGAAAATAAAAAGAGCCTTTTCAGGCTCTTTTTTTTGATTTAAAAAAAATATTTTGTTATAATAATTTTTTTAATTAAAAAGATAATCCAATGAATGAATTAACAAAACAAAAACTTAAAGAAATAAATAAAAAGATAGACAACAAATACAAGGTTATTGGATTTGTTAATGGTGAGTACAAAAATTGTGTAACTCCTTGCATTATTAAATGTAATGAACATGGGTTAAGTTCAGGATGGGAAAATCCAAGTTTCCCAAGATACAGAGATTTATTTCATAGTTTAATTTGCAGTAAATGTGCTGGTAAATATATTCATACAAAAGAAGAAATATTAAAAATTTTAAAAATAAAATTTAAAGATAAATTTATTATTAATGGTTATATTGAAGAATTTAAAGGAAAAGAAACAAAAATTGATATAATTTGTAAAAAACATGGGGCTGGAAAAGATTGGAATACACCTTGGAAACCAAGAGCAAGTCAAATTTTATCTGAACGAACTTCTTGTCCTAAATGCAAAAAATCTTATCGCTTAAAAGAAAAAGAAGCAATCACCTTAATAAAACAAAAATTATCTTCAACATTAACATTTGTAAACTTCATTGGCGATTTTAAAAGTATAGAAACCACAAAATGTATATTAAAATGCAAAAATCATGGACTAATATCAAATTGGAATAATCCTTATTATCCTACTGTAAGGACTATTTTAACTAAAGAAGATAAATTTAACTGTTCTAAATGTGAAAATAAATATATTAAATCAGAATTTGAAGTTTTAGAAGAATTAAATAAAATAACAAAAAGTCATTTAAAAATATTAGGATTTCTTGAAGAATATAAAAATAGTAGAAGTAAATGTAAAATTAAATGTGAAATACACGGAAATGGTTGGGAATGGGAAAATCCTTGGACTCCAAATACACTTAAATTAAAAAAGGGATATGGTTGTCCTAAATGCTCTAAAAGATATGTTAAAACTCAAAAAGAGGTAGAAAAAGAAATTAAACAAAAAATTAAAGGCAAATATCTATTTAAAGGTTTTTTGAATAACAAATATAAAGGAATATATACAAAATGTTTGCTTGTATGCCCACAACATGGTGAAGGTTGGGAATTAGAAAAACCTTGGACACCAACTGTGCAAAGAATATTTGAAGGTAGAGAATGTTCAAAATGTCAAAGAGAATTAAGCTCTTTTACAAATTCAATTAAAGATATAGATAAATTTAATGAAGAAAGAACTTTATATTTTATTCAATTTAAAGATTTAAATACAAATAAAATTTTTTATAAAATTGGATTAACAAAAAATGATATTAATGTTAGATTTTCAAACTTCAAATTAAATAAAGATAATATAAAAAAAATCAAGCAAAAAGAAATAAAATTAAAAAATATAGCGGCAATATTAAGTGAAAAATTTATATTAAATAAATTTGAAAAAAATAAAAAACCAATGTTTCATAGATTAAAAGAAACAGGTGGGGGAGGTGAATGTTTTAATAAAGATATAACTAATGGAACTTCATTGAAAAATTTTGTAAATGAAGCATTTTTAAATTATAAAACGACTCTGTTAACTTTTAATTTATCAAAAGAAGAATATAAAAAGGCAGAAAAAGAAATTTTAAAAATAATAAAAGAAGAAAACTTTACATTTTAAATGAACATATGTAAAGATTTTGGTATTGCTTGGAATAACGAAGAACTTAGAAAATAAAAAGAGCCTTTCTAGGCTCTTTTTTTTATTTTTTTTAACTTCAGGATTATTTATAAAATTAATATTTTTGTTGAATTTTTATCTATTGCATATTTAATAGATTCTTTTTGCTTATATTCTTCTGAGTCACTACTGCAACTTTGAGTCAAATCAAGAGTTCTTAATATTGTTTTTAAAACGTCAGCCTCAATAATCCAACAGCCAGTTACGTCTTCACTTTCAATTAGACAATCTTCATATCCTCCATAGTAGTCTACTATTGCTTCTAAAATATTTCTTTTAATATTACTTTTAGATAAATTCTTATTAAAAGGAATATTAATATCAACTGGCAAAAATGAATCTCCTTGAAATCTTCCTTCATTATCATCAAAAGGAATTAAAACTAAATTTGAACTCATATTTTTCTCCTATTAATTGTATTACGTTATTTTAAATGATAATTTCATTAATGTAAACTTTTTTAAATTAAAATTTTAAAAATTTTTAAGCTGATTATAATACATAGAAGTTAATTCTAAATATTTTTCCATATCTTTTTCGTTTATCTCAAATAATCTTTCATAATTTTCAGATTCAGAGAGCAAGAATGCTTTTCTAACTGCTTGTTGAGTTGAATAATAATCATTAATATAATTACATTGATTTAAATATGGTGATTCTAATAATGATTCATTGCAGTTTTCTATCAAATATAATTCTCTTTTAAATAACTCTTCTATTTCTTTTTCTTGGGTTTGATATAATTTTTTCAACAAAGCCTGTTTATTTTTATTTGAAATTTTCTTTGGACGTTTGAATTTTCCAGAAAAAGAACGGTCTTTATTAAATATTAAGTAATACATTTCTGAAGAATTTGAAGCCAATTCTTTGTTATTAAATTTTAAATTTATATTTTTAATTTCATTTTCATTATACATTGATATTAGAAAATTTGATCTTCTATATAAACTATCAAGTTCTACTGATTGTGCGAATAATATTGGCGCATATATAAGCTTTAACTTATTTAATTTTCTTTCAATAAGTAAATTATAAATAATTATTAACAAAAATAAAACAAATCCAACCGTAAATATAACCACTTCATATCTCCTTATTCTTTTTTTAGAATATATTTTAAAAAAATATTATCAATATTTTTCTTTACTTTTTAATTTAATATTGCTACTATGCACTGCTTTTGAAAAACAACGATAAAAATCTAATAAATATAATATTTTCACTTCTATTATTTCTATTATTTTTTTACCTTTAACTAATAACTGAGGTACAACATTATATGATTACACTTATTAAACTATTACTTATTATTGGCGGTATTGGTATTCCCGCTGCTGCTCTCTTCTTCTTGAAGAATAAAAAAATTGGCATGGGTTTAGCCATTCCCGGTCTTTTTGCTATCCTTTACTCAATGGGTATGTATTACATTCCAGAAAAAAATTCTGGTCACGTAACCACAACTATTGGTACACCACTTAAATCTGGACGACTAATCGCTTTTACTGATGACGGTGAACGTGGACTTCAATCTAAATTACTACAACCAGGTTATGGTCATGATTGGCGCTATCCTTACTTTATGGATATCGAGGTTGTGCCTGATTATGAAGTTAAAGCTGGACAATTTGTTGTTTTAACTGCTCGTGACGGTGCTATGAACCCTAACATTGTAAGTAAAAAATGGGATACTGAAAAAGTAGATCCAGTTCAAATGATAGAAGATGTTGAATATTTTATTAAAAAGGGCGGTGAACGTGGTATTCAACAATTTATTTTGACTACTGGTATTTATCGTTTGAATCAACACCAATGGAAAAATATTGAAGTTTATAACCTAACAGAAGTACAAGCTAACGAAGTTTTGGTTATTGAATCTAAATTTGGTAAAGCTCCTGCTTTTAAAGAAACTTCTGACGATGAAATTCTTTCTGTACCGCTTGTTAAAGACCGTTCTTATCGTGGTATTGTAAACGAAGCATTTGCTTCTGGCTTTTATGCTATCCACCCACGCACAGAACAAGCTCATAAGGTATCAATTGTTCTTGAAACATTTATTTATGGTGGTGGCTATGTTCCAGTAACTATGGATTTAGAAATTGATCCTGAAAATGATAAACTTCTTACTAATAGAGATGACAATAAAGGTGTGGCACTTCCAGAACAAAAAAATGGTGGCGCATTTACAGCTAAAACAAAGGACAACCACACTGTTCGTTATGATGTTCGTGTATTAGGTCAAATCGAACCTGTTCAAGCTCCACGTTTTATCGGTACGATTCGTGACCCTAAATCTCTTGACGATAAAGTTATTGAGCCATTTACTAAAAATATTTTAAGTAACCTTACTCTTGAATATAACGCTCTGGATCTTAAAGATAAGAAGGAAGAAATTGGACTACGTGTTTCTAAAATTCTACGTGAGCGTACTATTAAAACTGGTTTCCGTACTAAAACTGTTGAAATTACCAACATTGATATTCCAGCTATCGTATTGATTCCTGGTAAAATCGAAAGTGCTTCAATTGCTCTTAAACAAGCTCTTGAAGAAAAAGAGAAAAGTGTTGAGCAAGCTATTAAGGTTCGTAACATGCAAGACCAAGCTGATAATCAGGAAGAACTTGCTAAACAAACTGTTAAAAACCAAGCGGCTGACCAAGAAGCAGAACGTATCACTAAGTTAGCAGAAGCTAATAAAACAAAAGCTCAATTAGAAGCTGATGCGAAAGCGTATGCTGTTAACCAACAAACAGAAGCTAACAAAAAGCGTATTGAAGAAACTGCACAAGCCTTTGGTGTTCTTGCTAATATCTTAGGTGAAGACAATGCTACTAAGATTCTTCTTCAAGAAACTATCAATGAAAAAGCTTCTGAGTTTCAAACGCCTGACGTACTTGTTATCGGTGCGGGTGCTGACCAAGGTGCTGCGATTGTTAACTCTCATATGATTTCTCAAAGCATTGGGCAATCAGTTGATAAAGCAGTAACTAAGCCAGTAGTTAAACCTGTCGCGGCTACTCAAACAACTAATAGTAATTAATAAATAAATTATTAATCATTAAAAAAGACTTCTTTTGAAGTCTTTTTTTTTTGCTTTTAAAATATTTATTTGCTATAATAACTTATCTTATTTATTAAAGGTTTATTCTATGTCAGAAACAGTTGTCTTTTCTTTTCTTCCAAGAAAAGTAATTACCGAGGTTTATGATTCTATTGCGATTAAATTTCAGTGGAAGTTTTTTTGTAAAATAAAGAAAGTTTCATATAATCACTCTGATACTAAACATCTTAAATCTTATTACTCTACTAACTGTAAATATTCATAATAGGTGATAATATATGAGCCATAACTCTAAAATTGATAATCTCTTACAAAATGTTCAAGAAAAAGCTAAACAAGCAAAAAATAATACAGAACTTCTTCAATCTGTTCAGTTATTAAAAGATTTTGGTGGTGAAATTAAATATAAATTTGGGTTTCATATAACTTTTGCTTTTGTATGGCTTGCTATTGCAATAGGAAATATTTATTATGTAAATGAATATATTTCGTATCCTGATCTTTTGCATTTCTCATTAGCTGCGGTTGGGGTGGTTATTTCTTGTAGTATTTTGGGGTATGTCTTTTATAAAAATTCAGATTTAAATTCTTTAAGTAAATATATTTATCAAAAAGATACACTTCAAGATAATAAATTAAAATATTTATCTGTTGATGATCCACTTTTTAGTTATTTAAAACAAAACTTTAAAAAAGAATTTAGTCGAGGAAACTATAAACGTTATTTTGAAAAAGCCTTTTCTTCAAAACGTAGTGTTTTTCGTGAATATGAATTTCAATTATTTCAATTTCATTATGTAAATCAAAGAACAGAAACCTACACAACAACGGATGCAAAAGGCAATACAACTGTTCATACAAGAACCGTTTATGATCACTACAATCGTTATGGTTTTGTTATGGATTTTGATTACTTTAAAAATATTGAAGTCAAAAGCACAGGTACTGTTATTAGACACCAAGATTTTAAAACAGGATCTATTGACTTTGATAAAACATTTACAGTAGGGGCTGACTCTGATTTAAATATTGCTAAATTTTTAACTCCTGTTGTTGTTGAAGCTTTTAATAAACTTTCTAACTCTCTTTCAGGTTTGAATTTAGAAATTGATTCAAATGGTAAACTTTGTATTACTTGCACTAATTCCTCTATTTTTATTTCTGAATCAACACGAGAATATGGAATTGAACAACCTAATGAATTTTATGACGAATTAGCTGGCTTTACTGTGCTGAATAAACTTGAAGCTATCTATGATTTCATGTATACTTTAAACAAACAACACGACTAACTGAGGATTTTTTTATGACTACTTTATATGTTTTATTGGGTGTAGTAGCTATTTTAGGTATTTTTGTTATTATGACCTATAATGGTATTGTTTCATTGGCTAATCAAGTTAAGAATTCTTGGGCTAATGTATTAGTTCAGGAACAACAAAAGCAAAAAATCGTTCCACGACTACTTGAAGCCGTTAAAGGTTATTCCGATTTTGAAAGTACACTTCAAAAACAGATTACAGAACTTCGTACAATGACGGATGGTTTAAGTAAAAGCTCTATCGAACCTGAAAAACTTAAAGATGTTGAAACTAAAACTAATGAAATGTTAAGCTCTATTAAAGTTTCTGTTGAAAACTATCCTGAATTGAAGGCAAGTGATCTTTATCAAAAACTAATGACGGAAATCACAGAACAGCAAGAAAATGTGGGTGCGAGTTTACGAATCTTTAATTCAAATGTCAGTATCCATAACACAACTATTCAAAGTTTCCCTTCAAATATTGTGAATGGTATGCTGAATAAACGTAAAGAAGTTTCTATGTTTGATAATCTTGAAGCTTCTCAAAGTGTCGGTTTTTCACCTGATAATCTTTAATTATAAGCTATTTAAAAAGGCTTCTTTTAGAAGCCTTTTTTATTGGAATTGCTACAAGTGTACATTTTAATGAGATCACCTTACCATTTTTCAATTCCATATCTATCAATTACCCATAACGTTTCTTCCAATTTTATTTCTTCACCATTAATATTTAATTTACAGCGTAAACTAGAATCAGAATATCCTATTAAATCTTCTTCTAATATAAATTTTGGTTCTGGTTTTTGATTTGCTTTATAATATTCTTCGCAATTTTTATAATCTTCATTATTTACAATATAACATCCCTTCATATCTATTTTTTCAAATTCCTTTTCAAGTTTTGCTTCTTCTATTTTTAATTTTTCTTGACACTCTTTTATTATGTTTTTATCTATTTCTGATATTTCAATTGCAAATATATTTATACTTGTTAATAATGACAAACCCATTAGTATTTTTTTCATTTTTATTTCTCTCTTTTTTTATTTATGTTAAAATTTATTTATGGAAATATTAAACAACTACATTCATTTTTTAAATTCATTATTAATTAATCAGAATATATTTATTCCAGATCCATTCATAACACCTGTATTTTTTATTATCCATATCTTACTTATTTTTATACTTTACTTTTTTTATAAAAAAAGTCAAAAACGCTGGAGAATAAAAGCTTCTTTTAAATGTTTAAAAAAAATTGAAAGCATTACTGGTGAAAATGAATTCCAACTTACTATTGGTTATCTACGCAAAATCGATCCTTTTATTTTTGAAGAAATGATATTGTCAAGACTTAAATTACAAGGATACAAAATATATCGTAATAAACGCTATACTGGTGATGGAGGGATTGATGGTAAATTTAAATACAATGGTAAACTTTATTATATTCAAGCCAAACGTTATAAAAGTTACATAACAAAATCTCATGTAATAGACTTTGATAATTTAATTAAAAAGAAAAAAGCCAAAGGTCTATTTGTGCATACTGGCAAAACAGGTAAAGGAAGTAAAGATGTAGAAAATAAAAACATGACTTTTTTAAGTGGCAAAAATATGATTTTATTTTTAAAAAATAAAAAAGATATTAAAGATATTATTTAATTTTTTATTTTTATGGTAAAATAATATTATATAAAGGATTTTACCATGACTGATATGTTTAATAGAATTAGATTGTCTGAAGAAGCAAAAAAAGATAATCAGAATGATTTAGCAAAAGATGCAATTGCAATTTTAAAAAAAATTAAAAATAGAGAAAATACCTTCAATCATTCAGAACAATCAGAAGGATATTCTGACCAAGATATTAAAGCTATGATAATAGAAAGAACTGGTAAATTAGGATTTCGAGATAAAAGTTTAATTTCAAAAGGACTTCTTTTAGCAAGTGGATTAAATGCTTCTGTTTCTGCTACTGCAAACTTATCTAATGATATTGGACAACTTTTAATGGGAGCAAACATTAATTCCTCCTATTATTTAATAGCTTCTCTTGCTACATTTACTACTTTATATGCAACAAGCTTCATTTCAAAAATAAAAGACAGAAATATTTCAGAAGAAGCTATTGTTAAAAAACTATTCCAAGATTCTGATTCAGATCCTGAATTTAAAAAATCTTTTAAACAATCTCTCGATGAATATATTCATAGCAATATGGGTAAATTTTGGGCAACTATGAATAAAAAGGCGTTATCTTTTATTGAAAATAGTAAAGAATTATTTTCGTTAACTAAAAAAATAATTACAGAAGCCCCTAAATCTCTAATTAATAATTGCATTAGTCACATAACGGGTAATAAAAATTTTTTTAAAAAATCTAATAGTGAAGTTTATAAAAAAATTGTTTATGATGGAACTCTTTACAATCAGTTTTTTACTGATTTAAATACTAGTGTTAAAGATATTGCTAAAGATAAAAAATCCAACAAAGAAATAGATAATGCTATCCAGAAACATTTTGAAACTGTTGTTAAAAGAACATATGAAGATATGTTAACTTTAAATATATCTCAATTCACAAAACAATATATATTGGATTTGCTAGAAGATAAAAAGGGTACTAAATATGATAAATTAAAAAGCTTAAATGATATTTCTCAACTTTCTGAACAAACTTCTAATAATTCACTTAACAAATATACTTTAATTTCTAATGTAGCAAAAAATTTCTTACATAAATATAGTAAACTTTCTGATAAAGAATTTTTAGCATTAAAAGAAAACAGTAAAGAAGCTTTATTGGATATTATTAAAGAAGAATCTGAATTGATTAAATTTAATTTTAAAAATGATCCTGATATTGTTAATGGTAATTTTAAAGTTCTTTTTGAAAACACACTCTCTTCTGAAAAACCTTTATTTTCTAAAATTTTTCAAAAACATAAAACTAATTTAATTGAAGAAGAAAATGCTAAAATAGAAGCTGTTAATAATATTAAAAGAAAAAGAACAGAACATCTTTAATTCTTATTGCAATTCTTCTTTAAATTTTATATAATAATATCTCTTTAATTAACTCATTAGGTAACTTAATGAAAATATATTCTTTACAAGATTCATTACTTTTTGTAATTCGTAATTTTTTCTTATCAGATGTTGATTCTTGTATTCAATTTTTAGAAGAACAAGGAGTTTTGGCTTCTGGAGAAAGCGATGATATTGATTCTTTTGAACTTTTTGATATGGCTGAAAGTGAAGTTAAAACCTTGTCTGTTTCTGAGTTAAAACACCTCGTTGAAGTTTTTGATTTATTTCTTGGTAAAGGTAATTTTGATATTTTAGACATTGATGCGGTTGCTAATGAAATCAATGACAATAAAGAAAATTGGGTGGCGCGTTGTTTTGAAATTGCTTCGGCCATTGTTGGTGCTGATTTAATTGAAGGTAAAGCAGTTTTTGGTAAATATTACGGTAAAGTTCATCAAGATAGCTTTTTTGCTGATTCTTCTTTCCCTAATCATGGCTGGATTTTAACAAAACATAACTATATTATTGATCCTACTCGTTGGGTATTTGAAGCAACAGAACCTTACATCTATATCGGTGAAGTTGATAATCCAGAATATGATCGTGGCTCTAATATTTTGAAATCTTTACTTTCACCTTTAAGTAAAGCACCTTCTTTTGATGATTCAGGTCGAGTTATTGAAATTGATAATCAAGAAATTGAAGATATTCTTTATCAACTTTTTAAAGATAAAAAAGAACCTAATAAAATTTCTATTAATCAAGCTCTTTTTATTGCAAACACCTCTCTTTTAGATCTTGACACCAGTGCCAAACCTATATTTCAGTGGCTATCTGATAATGGTTTTAAAGCCTTTATTCCTATTGATAATTATGAAACTGTAATGAATGGATAATTTGGAGAAATTATTTATGTATATTAAACCTTTTGACTTTGTTATTTTAAAGAATGGTGATTATTTTCTTGTTCAAAGCTATGCTCAACGCAGAGTTGATGAAAATACTGTTATCTCTGATCTTATTATCAAAGGTATTTTGTTAAATGACACTTTTGGTATTACTGAAAAAAACACAAAATACTTTTTAAATATTAAAACTGCGAGTCTTCCTCAAATTGTTAAATTTATCAAAAAATGAGCAAGAACACCCATTCAAATTGCGTAGCAATT
>CEPZ01088414.1_pt1 | contig 23416 bp, 22 predicted proteins | sample 530461 | NCBI WGS metagenome assembly CEPZ01 (sample SAMEA2620106, study PRJEB7988) | marine metagenome | isolation source: saline water (ENVO:00002010), including
TTGAAAGAACACAGTCCAAAGGTCCTGCATGGCCTGCTTGGACTTCAGGAAGGACCCGGGGTTTCCCGCGAACACCGCGTCAGCATCGCCAGTGAGGTTCCGAATGTTGTACTTCAGGAGCCTCCTGGGCTGGAGGAGTTGGTACATCTTCCAATATTTGAGCATCGACCTATGGTTCGCCAAGAACCAATTGTCGCTCCTCTCTGTGAACATATTGTTCAGGGTTTCGATCACGTTGTTGGGTAGAACAAACTCTTTTCTCTTCCCGCCAACGGCGAGCACCTTCTGGATGTCCTCCTTCTTGAGCCCGATCTCTTCGAGCTTTCCAGAGGCGAGCATCTCGGCCATCTTCGCGGGAATCGAATCGGCCATGTAGAACACATTACCTGGGTCCGGTTGCCAAGTAGCATGATCATCCGGGATGAGCTCTCGCCATGTGACGTACTTATCCCCGAGGTGCTCCTTTATATACTCCCGCTTGGCGCGAATGCCTTTGAAGATCGCCGCGGCTGGTCCAGACGGGGACTCTCCGCCGTGCTCCTTCAAGATCCAAGAGAGATATTTGAACAGTTGTTTGCCGCTCTCCTTGGAGAACTCTGCCGGGGCCAAAAGGACGCCCTCTTCAATATCCGCCGCCCTTGTCCTCCACGACTCAGCAAGTTCGTCAACCAAGGTTGCCCACTCATACTTCGGGCCAAGCGGGAGCTCCCCTTCTGATGCCATTCTCCCGAGTTCTCCGAATCCAATTGCCTGCGACTTATTGAGGGTCTGTCGAAAGAGGCCCTCCGCAGTGATCTCAGGTGCTTCGGGATCGGCAAACTTCGGCGTCATCAAGTCAGCGAGCTCCTCGAAGTGCTTCATTATTTCCTGATTGTTCGCCCTCGCCGCGTGCATCTTGAGTGAGTCTTGAATATTGAACTCCACGTCAACCGTCTTGATCGTCCTGGCAGTCTCGATGTCGAAGAGCATCTGCGCCATGACCTCGTGCTCAGTCTGTACGTAATCGACATTGATGGGTGCTTCGTTGCCCGTCCTCCTCTTGAGAAAGCTCCGCCCTCTTGGCGTCTTGAGTTGCTTGCCGGTTCCGAAAAGGCCCTTCATATTGACGTACTCAAGAACCTGGTGCCTGAAGTACGCTTTCCGCTTGAACCGATCCTTCACATCGAATCCTATGTCTTTCATCGCCTGGAGGTAGTCTGCCTTGAGCGCTTCCCACACTGCGTCTCGATCCGCCAGCGCCTCTTGAACTCTCGTGTTGCCCTCTGTCGCCTTCGTAATCCTGGCGTGTTCATGCCGCACTTCAGCTTCAGTCCATCCACGCGGTAAGTGAACCTTCTCCCCTGCCTCCAGTTGTCCCTCCATGGTCTCGAGGTAGTCGTTAAGTACAACCCTGCGCCTGAATATGTTGTAGTCATCTCCCTTGAGGCGGACAAGAATGCTCTGGATGTCTCGGATTGTTTTGTCGGAAGAAATTCCCTTCGACTTACTCAGCTTGAGCAGCGCGAGCCTGAGTCTCGCATGGGCGGCATCCTTCGGCAGATGCTCATACTCTCTTGTGACCAAGTTCTTGAAATTAACAAGGCTGTCGAAAATGCGCTGTCTGAGAGGGTCCTTCTTGGTCCCCGTGTCTTCCTTCCATTCTGCCTCTCGCTTCGGGTCGTCGAACCTGTATTTGCCTTCCGGCTTCGGTTCGGCGTCGATGTCAATGCCGACTGCTCCGCGCTGGCCGACTCGATCGAGCTCCTTTCTTGTTTTCTCTCCGAGGCGCTCCGCCACAACCCCAAGCGAGGTTTTAGAGACAAACACCTCTCTGAATGCATCCATCTGCGTGGGCGGTTTGGCAAACCCAAACGTAGCCTGCCCCTTAACGTCGAGATCCATCATCTTGGTATATTCACTGAATGCATCTGCAAACTTTTTCGGTCCAAGGGTGGACAGTAGCTCCGTAAGTATCTGCGCCTTGTCCGATGGAGGTGTTTTGAAAATATCCCTCTGTGCGCGGTAAGCATCGAGATTCACTGTTTTAGACGCCTTGAACTGAACGAACTCCTCCGCCGCCTCGATTAGATCTCTTGTGACATCCCACTCGTCGCCTCTTGCTTTTATCCTCACAAGAGAAGGTAGGGCCTTGTCAAATTTACCAAGCGTGCTCGGCGGAAGTGCATCCATCAAATCGAAATCTTCTAGGACCATCCCCCGGAGCGTGTTCTCCACGATCCGCTTGCCTTCTTCTGATAGTAGATTCGTTTTCTTGTTGATATATCGATTTAGCTTGGCCTTGTCGAGTACGCCGTCCTTCACGAGAGAGTCGATAAGACTCTTGCTTCCGGCCGAACTGAGATATGATCTTATGGTGTCGTGCTCTTCGAGCGCTCTTGATACAATCTTGCTGCTTTCTTCCCCAACCATCCTTGACAGCGCAACACCTTCTGACTTCATCTCCATTGCGCGAGTGGCCGGCTGGTTGAACTCCTGTGCCATTCTGGCCATGTTCGCTTTCGGAATCTCACCCCTGATGACCCGAACGAGCACAGGCCGTTCCATTGCTTCCACTTCACTGGAATCGTATCCGAACGATCCGGCTTTTTCTCTTAGTGCGTCTTTATATGCCTCTCCTCTCTTCTTGTGTCTGGTGTATACGAGCTGCATCATCATTGCCCTGCGGTTTCCGCCGAGCACAATACCCCCCTCCGTAATAATTGGAGGACCGTTGATTGCGTCCGGATTGTCGTTCACAAGATATCCAGGATTCAGCTTTGCGGCTTCCGTCTCGACTCCAAACTGAGCGTCTTTTTCTTTGTGATAGGGCCGGGGCTGAACGCCTTCCGGGTATCTTGGATCTTTGCTATACCCGTGTGCCGGTCGGTGAGAAGGGACAAGGTCCTCGGCCTCTACGAGCCTGTACTCCGCCACGGCTTTTGTCGGGAGGACTTCCGTCTCTTTGCCCGGCTTGCCCTGGATCGGATCTGCCCTTGAAAGCTCGGGTGCGGGCCTTGGTTTTGTCGTCTCGGGCTTGACCTCTTGGATAGGTGATTCCGGTTGGAGAAACACTCTCTCAGCTTCTATGGTTTCCTTGTACACCCTCGGGATTTCTTCTCCTGGCTCCCTCAAGTCCTCCAGAATCGACGGATCGCGCTGAATGTCTTCAAGCACCTCTACAGGCCGAATGCCCGTCTCTGCGTAAATGCTCTTCAGCTTGGCGGATGCAATGCGGGACATGCCGGTTGCAGCGTGCAACCCCGTGATCACAACGGCCGCGTCCAGGAACTCTTTCGGCTCAGGAATGCGCCCTTCAAGGGCTGCGCCCATTCCAACCATGGCCGTGACCTCGGCTGGATACCTCAAAAGAGGGTGAACCGCCCTCCCGGCCGCACCGGTCGCAATCCCTATCGTCTCTCCTTTGAGTGTTTCGATGGTCGCTGCGGTCAGCCGGGAAAAGAAGTCGGAGAAGGAGCTGATGTCTCCCTTCTCGTAATGATCCATGAGGACCTGTCGGAGTCCAGCCGGGAGAGCGAACGCCCCTCCAAATGCCGTGAGAGGGTTTCCTGCACCGCCAACTGCACCGACGGTTCCACCGGCGATCATTATCGGCAGATCGGAAAGGAGTGTAGTTGCCTGAGAGGCAATTCGCTGGAAGTTCGTCATGTACTCCAGCTTCTCCATGCTCTCGATTTCAGCGCCTTTGCCGCTGTGGATAAGCCCCACGATAGAAGAATCGAGGCCGAACTCCACAGATTCCTGAAGGCTAATCTCCAACTCTCCTGGTCGAACTCCGAGGCGCTCCGCCCTGGCAAGTGTCACGGCGGACCTCGCCCTCTGCTCCTCCGGAGAAGGCTTGAAGGTATCGAATATTCTATCCCACAGATTTATATCTCTTTCTGGCCCGAACGACGGGATATCCTCCTCTGCTTCGAGGGGTGTAGATACAATTCGATCCGCTTCGCCCTGGATTGCTATCCCATCGGGCTCAAGGCCCCCGTTCGTCCTCCCGATCCAGTCGAACAGTTCTAGGATCTGCTCTGCTGTAAAGTCGGTAGGTGTGTTTTCCTGCGCGATCGTCATCTTTTCATCTCACGCATTTTCTCAAGTACAGGCTCGATAGCATCGTCAGTCGCCTCAATACCTTGCGCCTGTAGTCCGAGAACTGCAAGCGCCCTCAGTGCTTCCTCTTGGACTTCCGGACTCACACCCGGTTTCGGAATGTTCGGGAACTCTTCCGATAGGTCGATCCCAAGGCCGCCGATGAATCCCCCCCCTCTTACTCCCTCCATCTGTTCCTCTGCTGTCTTTGTGTACTTCTGGAGGAGGTCGTAGCCGATGAACTCCGGAGCGCCTGGCGTTACCATTTTGATTCTCGTCTGTGGGTCCGCTTCTGCGCTCAACTGCGCCCTTAGAGAACTCTCGAACTCGTAGGCGTCGATCTCGCTCTGAGGCACCGTCCCAATCAGAGCGTTCCCCTTCACGATTGCCCGCCTGCCGACTGCAAGCATACGATCGAGCTTGTCGTTGAACTCTTTCTGTACTGGATTGTCCTTTGCTTTTCTCGCCTTGATCGCCTCGTCTCTGATCTTGAACGTATCCTGAGAGCTGATCCCCTTGCCAGCGAACATGAGCGGGATATCTGGTCCAATCTCCCCCGCCGAGGCGGCCTTCATGAGCTTATGGAAGGACTCATAGTCCGTGGTCGTCTTGAACGGATCGTCTTTTCCCTTGAGTCTCGCCGCAGCCTGCGTGTCGAGCATTCTCCGAAACCTGTCTTTTGACCACACCGGCAGAGAAGATGTGTTCACGGCATCGATTGTGAGTTTCCTCTGGATGAACAGATCGAAGAGTGTGTTCTGTGTCTCCTCCGTCCGGGCAGAAATGGCTTCCGCCTCCCGCGTCCGCCGTTCCCCCTCGATCTGCTTCAACTCCCGGATCATGTCCTTTCGGTCTGTGTCGTTGATGTTTTCTCTTATGAATGCACCCGCCCCCTTCGGCGCTGTTTCAAACATCAACCAGTCTGACACATTTCCCTTCTTTACCTCTGCCTTGAGGCGATCGACAACCTTTCTGAATGAATTTGTCTCCTCATATTCGTCAACCATAATCCCTTTCAGTGTGGGATCGAAATCATTTCTCGCCCCGGTTATCACCTCTTCGACGTCTTCTTCTTGCGCGTGCCTCGGAATATCCGTCCACCATGCTGGCGTTCCATCTCCTACGAATGCGGATGTTCCGTCGTCATATATAATCTTTTCTCTTCCGCCGCTCCCGACGACCTTTACCTTGCCTCTCCAATTCGGATCGAGGTATGAGGGCGGCTTCCCGTCCGATCGCAACTCCCTAATGGCCTCTTCGTATGGAAGAGAATTTAGGTGTCGCCACGTCTGCTCCTTCTTAACGATGTAGTCGAAAGCCTTGAATTCCGTCTTTGTTGCGCCGGGAGACAAGTGCCCAAGCGTCTCCTGCTCCTTCACGTAGGATACGAATTGCGCCTTGAGAACGTCCATGCCTGTAGAGTCGGTAGTTCGGATCATCTCCTGAAAGTTCTTGATCCCGATCAGCGCCTCCGCGTTACCCCTCTGTCTTTGGACCTTCCATCCTGCGAGCGCGACCCTCGGCCCGCCATATGCAGACCTCTCGTCCAGGTATAGGCCGATCGCCTCCTGCGCCTGCCTGTCTTTGAACTCCTTGCCGTACTTCTCCCGAAGTCCGTCGGTGAGCTGCTGATATTCCCCGATGAAATTCTCGTAGTCGCTTCTGCCGGCGAGACTAGCCTCGAATGCGTTCATCTGGCCGAGGATATCCACCTTGGCGTTGGATACCTTGCCCGCAATGTCCCTCTGCCTGAACTGCTCTGCGATCTGTGCGAGGTTTTTGATCCCCTCCCCGGCCACTTTGAGCGCAGCACCACTATCAACCCCACGCGGCTGCGGAACTGCCGGCCTGGAGATCTGTGAGAACCTCGGGAGGTTCGCTTGCCTTGATCTGAATCTGTCGAGATCTGGCATTCATGATTCCTATAATACTGGCTGTACGCTGGTGAATCCACCTGCGAGACCTGATCCTGTCGTGGTTGCGCCCCCGGTGCCGGTCGCCGTTCCTGCCGTCGCCGTTCCTGCCGTCGCCGTTCCCCCGCCAAACAGTCCCGCGCCCGCACCGAACGAGAAGGCCGTGGCCGCTGCCCCAAGAAGCGAGGTTACGGACTGGACGATCCCCAGCGTCAAGGCCTGCTTGCCCTGCTGTCTCGAAATGTCCGCTCCTATATCGAAAAGCTTCGCCTGGTGCTCTGCGCCCGCAGCCGCGTAAGTCCGATTCAGCCGCTCGATCTCACCGGCATACTGAACAATCTCGATTTCTTCGACCGCCCGCTCTGCTATGTCGAGCTCTGCCGCGATTGGGGAGATGCCTGTAACACCCGCCGCAGCGGCTCGAGCTCGCTGTATTCGTGTCGCACGCTCGGCCTCGGACTCAATGCCCGACTCCTTGCGCTCTGCCTCCCTGACGGCAATCAGGGCGTTCTGACGCTCTATCCTGCTGGCTTCGATCGAGGCGAGAGCCTGTTGCTCCTGAGATCGGGCCGAGACCTCAGCCTGCCTCTGCGCTTGAATCCCGGAACTGATATCCCCAAGGGCCTTTAAGCCGCCGCCGGCGAGCACGAGAGCGAAAATTAACCATGAAAACGGGTCCATATCAACTATCCGTCGTATGTACGTGCGCGATTATCGCAACCACGGTCATTGGGTAAGGAGAATCCTGCCGGATGCAAATATAGCCATCCTCCGTCGTTCCCTGTCCAAATGGCGTCATATGCACATCGCCTGTCTGGAGGGTCGGCGCGATGCCAAGGGCGAAGCCGATATCCAGCCATTCCATGCTGTCGAGGTCGTCGAATGTTGGGCCAGCCTTTCCACCCCATGCGTTTTGCAGTCGAAATGTTACTCGCTCGATTTTCTTTATCGCCCCTTGGGAGGTCCCGCCACGGCGGCCAGCCTCGATTCGCATCGTTCTTAGATCCGAGTAGTAGGGCAAGCCCACGAAAACCTTTTCGGCGGCAATCGCAAGGGTCACGGACCCGGCATTGACGGTCTGCTTCGCGACCTCGATACCATCCGCGAGGATGCCCACTTGTTCTCCCTCCAAATGATCAAGCCCCGTGATCACCGTCGCAGCGGCACCATCATAAATGATCGCTGAGTCCAGGCAGACATTCCCGTCTGCACTGGAGTCCTCTCTGTAGTTGTTGTGGAACTCGATGTAGCGCCTGTCCTCTGCGTCCGTGGAGCGGTTCACCACAAACAAGAGCTCCTCGCCCTCACTTCCGATAGACGACGCACATGCTTCAAAGCTGTGCTGCGTGGGGGATGCAAGAGAGGGATCTTGCCCCATCGTGTACCTCGAAAATCCATAGGCGTCGTGCTCCGGTTGATACGTCATTGAAACCAAAACCCCATCTGCCCTAATGATACGTATCACGGGGTATGGATTCCTTTGGTAGCACCAATCCGAGATGCTGTCCGCCTCCCCGATATCGAAGATGTGCTCGGACAGGATGGACCGGTCCACCACATTGAAGCCTCCACGCTCGTCTGAATAGCTGATTTCTTTGATGCCCATTCCGTCCCGCTTGACGAACAGGATTCTGTTTTTCGCCTTTATCGCGTCAATGTCGTAGGACCCCTCATTGTCCCTCTGCTTCGCGAAAACATTGTCGGGGGTAAGCGGCTCTCGTGGATCGTGAGGTCCTATAACCCACTCTGCGCCAGCCGTACCAGCAACAAGCGAATCTAAAGTTTTTATCCAGAGGGCAGCGTCCACCTGGCCGCCGAGGGTTGTGAATGAGATAGCATCCGTTGCTTCTGGCCCCGTTTCCATATCCACGCTGGCAGAGTCGAATCCCCCGGTCTTCGATGCGAAGAAGTGCTGCGGAGCTCCAGGTACACCCCCAAATACGAGGCGGTTTTCAAAGAATGTGCCGCACGCCGGATAGCCCTGTACATCCGACCACGCACCTTCAGACCAAAGAGAAGTAGGGGCGGTTGAGTGAAGGTTGTTTTCGGATACGACGTTTGCAGTAGCCTGCACGTCAGAAATGCGGGCTGTGATCTCCACCCAGCCTTCGCCTCCTGTTTCCTTCTTGTGAACGAGGGTTGCCGTGCACGTTCCTGACACGTATTCCCAGTGGCGCCAGCGATATTCTATGCTTTCCGTAAAGCTGTTTTCGACCTCGACATCAACTGTACTGGATCCGGAGTGCGTAGCGAAGGTATCCCAATGTGCGCCGCCATCCCATGAGCGCTGTAGCTGGAAGGTTCCATTAAATGTTCCACTCAAGGTATATTGAAGCTTTTCTCCAGGGCCGATCGAAACACTTGCAGAAGTTGAGCCATCGTCGTCTGCGTAACGATACAAGTAAACAGTTGCAGTTCCCGATGTATAAGCTGTACACTCATAACGATATAAAAATGGATCGCTTGCTCTTATCGAATCAAAAGAAACAGGGCTTGTAAACTCTTCAATTGTTATCCAGCTTTCCGCTGGTTCCGCCGCTGTAAAATGGGCGATGTGGAACTGGAGCTCTATTGTTGCAACGAAAGCTCCGGTAATTACATATCCAACACGAAATCCCCTTGGTATCTCGATATTCATGGAATCACCAAAGGCGGTTATGTCCCTGGTTTTCGTTTGTTTTACAACACTTCCGTCAAACGTTTCCGTCACCGTCTGAATCGTCTCCTCGATATCATGCCGGATCTTCCATAACGAGCCGACATGGTCGTCCGTAAAAAGGGCGGCAGTTGCAAGTAATGTGATTCCATTCCCACTCACTGCGTTTACCGAAACCTGCGTGTCCGTGAGGTTCTCCGGCAGAAACGGCCCGTTCTCAACCGTGAGGATGGCAATCGTCCAAGCGGTATGCCCGGTCCTGGTGAGTACCCGAGGCGCATAGTCCGGATGGAAGAGATACATCACATCTGCGCTCTGGATGAACTTGACCTGTGCGAGCTCGTCTTCGTCGTAGGGGCTGACGATCTCAACTGGAGATCCACCAGACTCGATCTGCTCCCATCCATCCCCAACGCCCAGGTCGTAGATGAAACGCATGTACTGGTGACCCAGCTCGATCACGTAGTTCTGTGTCGTGGAGAAGCTGAACGGAAGGAGGCGGCAGGTGCGATCCTGGTGCTTTGTCTCGCAGATGTAGAGAGAGCCAAGCCGCCTTCGAGCAGGCCCATGGGCGGTCGGGAAGAAGTTTAGAAGGGTTGAACAGCCATTAAAATATTTCTCGAAGTCAACCCGACCGTCCAGCAAAGGGCTGAGTTCCCCTGCGGTGAAGTTGGTGTAGATCGGAGTTGCCTTGCCCACATTTACCTCCCCTCGCTCTGCCAGGTTGAATCGTTCGCGTAGACCGCGTCTTCGTTGACGCTCGGGCGCTTATTCCTCGAGTCGATCAGGGCGGCCTTGCCGATAGCCTCCCTCGCTCTGAGTTCCATCCGGTCCGCAAGCGGCTGAGAGTCACGAAGCGAGATCGCAAGCCTCGAGGCGAGCTTCATCGCAAGCGCATCGTGGAAGTGTACGATCCAGTCCGACACATCGTCATTCGATGCCAGGTAGACCAGAAACACATCGTCGTCCGCGTTCGTGAGGAGCGCCGGCCTGTTCGACGGGCCGAACTCGATCACCCACTCGCCCGTAAGACCGTAGAGTTCAATCGGCATCACGAAGTCGACGGGCAAGTTGTAGTAGTAGTCGAACTCGAAGTCCGGAGCAGTTGCGTTCGCTGTGAGTTCCACCCGCTTCGTCTGGAACGACCAGTCGTGCTCTGCGAGCAGAAGATCACGGACGTGGTCGTAGATAGTCCTGCACGCCCTCTCTCTAGGTTGTGGATTGGTGCTCGTGAGAGATGTAATCGTCTCCACGCCGATCGCTACGAGGGCCTGGTTGCAGATGTCTACGCTACTCGTCGCCATCTACCTTATCCTTGTCCTTACGGAAAGACGCCTGCTTTCCCTTGGTTTCGGCCTTCTTCGCCGCTTCGAGGTCTTCCTTGTCGAGTCTCTGATCGATCTTCAGGAGTCGCTCGATCGGCCACTTCGGGGAGATTTTTCCTTTGTATCCCCTCTGCTTGAGGCGGGAAACGACAGAATCTCTCTCCTCCTTCGACACCTCCTCAGGGGCATCTACGGAAAAGAGTTCAAAAAACACAATCTCCCTGTCCTTGTTTCTCGGCAGGTGCTCCTTCGGACCCCTGTAGGTGTCGCCCTGTCGAAAGTAGGTGGCGAGAGAAGCGTTCCAGTGGTCCTTCACACACACGTATCTGTCCATTGGTTCTCCTGGTAAAGAGGAGGCGACTCATGGCCGCCCCCTCTCAGGTCAGACTACCTTGCCGGGTTCTGTACGGGGCCAGGTCCGATCCAGCACACCACATCTCCGTCGGTGATGTTCTGTACCGTAGCCTCGGCCTTTGCCCGCAGATATCGGTTGATCACTCCGCCGGGAAGCGGAACCGACAGAAACGCGCCGGCATCGCTGTTGGTGCCTCGCACGAACGATCCAGCCGAAACGAGAAGCGCTTCTGGGCTATCGAACAACGCTGAACTGTCGTCGTAGAGGTTGATCGCGAGGATGCCTCCAGCCGTGCCCGTGAGCGAGGTCACTACGACCGCGTTGAACCAGAGCCTCCCGGTCTCGCCGCCGTCGGGCGAGTCGGACGCGCCGAACGTGTCCAGCCTCGCACCGAGATCGACGTCGTCCGTGAATTCGGTGGAAGCATCCGCGTTGGTCGTCACGTCATCACCGTCGTAGGTGTACCCCACGCCGGCCGCCCACGTGGGAGGGCTAAAGTAAGCCAATGCATCTTGAATCATTTGAATTTCCTCCTGTTACGATCCCGCTTAGATGGCGGTTTCGGTCAGAGAGATCTGGTCACATCGATGGACAGGGTGTCCCATGAAGGTCGTGATCTTTCGTCCACCAAGCCCCTCCTCGATGTTCCAGAGGATGTTGGACTTGTCCTTCGCGGCGATCTGCATCTGCGTGAAGATCCTGTTGTTGGCGTAGAGGACGAGGCCGAGCCCGTCGAAAGGCCTGTCGTTGACCAGTTCGATGAGAAGGTCCTCGTTGAAAATGTTCGCCACACCGGCCGTTTCGATGTTGACGTAGCGTGCGATACAATCCTCGTCTCCAACGACCATACCGAAGTGAACCTGGAAGTGATCCCGGTACCCCTCGTACTGTGCCCCGTTTGCGTCCTCGAGGGTAACCTGGCCGAGGTCCTCATGGACGATCCCCGCGCTCGCTGATCCTTCGGGGTACACGAGGTAGCAGCCATCTTCCATGAGCCATTGTACGCCGAAAATCGAAGTCGTGTCCGATCCGGTCCCGCTTCCGTCGTAGACGTTCGACTGCGCGGTTGAGTTGAGGCGAGGGGCTAGGCCGGTGAGTTCCTCCGGCGCCGTCGCTTCGTTTCCGTAGAAGAGGCGGTTGGCCATGGTCTGGCCCATACCTCGGATGTAGCGTGAAGCCCTGCTCATCCTGTACGCTGCCTCCCCGGTCGGGTACCTCTTTGCAAGAGCCTTGTCCGCGTTGGAGTAGGACTCGAGCATCGCTACGTGTTCGGTGTACTGCTTGCTCGTGGGGTTCTCGGTGCGAACACCACGGTTGAGCTGACGGAACGATCCGGCAGGGAGAGAGTCCTCCCTGGTGTAGACGTGGTTAAATCCGCCGTTCGCCTCGGTGACGATCGCGTCATCGAGGATCTTGTTGGTCTGCTCCAGGACTTTGAGCACCGTAAGGGCACTCCCGTCTGGGCCGATCTCCTGCATCACGTCCCAATAAGTGGGACCTCCTGACAAAGTTGCCATTTCCGTATCCTCCTGCTATTTATCCAGTGATGGGAAATGGAGCATCGGACGGCCATGTTTATCGACGTTCTTGGCTTTCTTCATGGAAAGCTTCTTCCCGAAAACGGTCTGGTCCTCGCTCACCATCTCACCGACGAGCTTGAAGATGTCGGTGAGAATGGGATTGTTTCCGAGGTTCGATACCGCGAGCGCACCCTGAAGGTCCTCCGCCTTGTGTCCCGCACTCTCCGCGAGCGTGACCAGGCCCTTACCTGCGAGCTCCAGGTTTCCCTTGTACTCGTCGCCCCACTTCTTCTTGAGGTCGGCCTCTGCCTTCGTGGTCAAGAAGGTGGACTCTGCGACCAAGTACCGCTTCGCCGTCTCTGCGATCGGGCCGAGAAGGGCTGTGTCCTGCTCCGTCGCCTCTCCCTTTTCGTATCGAGAGAGTGCGCCCTCGTGGGCAGTTGCACTCTCGCTCATGAGTCGGGTATAGAGGCCGTAAACCTCCTCGCCGCCGGCCTTACTCAAGCCGACCTCGTGGAACTTCTCTCGGAACACCTTCTCGAATGCCTCGTCGTACTTCACCGGTGAGTTGTCGGGAAGTTCGGGCGCCTTGAATTCGTATCCGTCCGATGTCTCCGGTCGTCCGAGCTTCGTAAAAAACTCGGTCCTCTGTTCGTCCGTTGCGTCCTCCCCGGGGATGTGGATCGCGCCGTTCGACTTCCCTTCGAGATCGAGGTGTGCTTGAGCGAAGTCGCCCAGCTTCTCGAATTTACCGAGACCCTCGTTCTCCTTGAGGTTGTCGGGCAGTTGCGCCATCCATGCGGGTCGTCCATTTCCACCTGTCTCCGTTGTACCTTCCGTCGTGGTGGTAGTCTGGTCGGTAGTTTCTTCACTCATCCGCAATCTCCTCGGCTACCTTCTCCCGTGCTGGAATCCCGAGCAATCCGTCAACGACCTTCTCGGCGTTGGCGGGGCCGAAGATCCCCATCAGGTACAACAGGTGCCGTGCAAAGTTTTGAAGGTGCCTTTCCTCGGCTGTTTTCAGGTCCTCATTGAAGTAGTTAAGACGGCACAGAAGGCTGGTAAGAACCCTCTTCCCTGCCGAGCTGCTAAATACATTTCTGTACTCATTCCTTATGTCGTTGCATGAATCACAAATCCCGGCCTCGACGAGGCGCACGCCACAGAGGCAGCATCTATAGATCATTGCGGAATCGCCTGTGCGCCTTCGGCCAAAGCTTCCGTAAGTCCGTTGCCTCCGATAGCATTTGCCTGTGAAGCATTCCTCACGGCCTCGGTCCCGGTCTTGGCAATCTCTGCCTGCTGCTGCGCCTCTGCGAGCTGGGCACGGTGCTGCCTGACCGCTGCAACCTGCTCGTTGTCAACGAGCGTGGACTGCGGAACTCCGTGAGACTGGAATATCCTGGTCAGCGCGTCGTCTCCGTTGATCTTGTCGAGCACTTCGGGCTTGAGTTGAATGAGCGTCGTCGAGTCGAGAAGCGCCTTCTGGATCGATCCACCCTCCCAAAGCCGCTTCTGCGCCTGGGCGAGCGGACCGAGCTTGTTCACTTTGATCGTTCCGCCGAACTGGATCACCTCGGGAGGAGGGGGAGGTATCTTCCGGCCCTCGACCAGGATGTCCCAGGTGCGATCAAAGATCTTGTCGACGGCGTCGTCGTAGAGTCCAGACAGAATCGGAGCGAGCACCGCGACCTTCTCTCCCATGCGCTCGAGGATCTCGGTGGCGGTCATTTCTCGTTCCGCCTGCTGAAGCATGAGGAAGAGATCCACATGCCAGTGCTGGCGTATGATCGCCTCCATCTTTTGCTCGCGCTCGATTCCTACCGGGTAGTTGACTCCGGTGATCACGGGGTGAGCCGTCTTCTGTGGGTCGCTAAAGTAGTTAATCCCCCGGGGTCCGAATCGCTCGTGACCTTTCGCTTCCACCGGCACATTCATTGGGGGCTGGACCGCCATATGGCTGGCCCGGATCAAATCCTTCGAGATCAGGTTCAGGGTCGCAGCGTCGATGATCGAGTAGTGGCCCGGTCCTCGACCGTAGACCTCATCGGACCCGTGCTCAAACCTCCAGGTCACCGCAGGAAAGGACGTGAACCCACCCGTCTTCACGGTCTGGCCTTCGCCCACTTCGCAGTAGATAGAGGCCCACTTCATGTTCAGGTTGTTCGGAAGCTCGATGTTTCGGTCTTTGTTCGGGAATACCCCATGAACGAACTCGAAACGATCGCTCGAGGACTTTTCAGCCGCCTCGATGATCTTGTTGCTCAAGTTGTCCGCTCCGAAATACTCTACCGCCGCCCTCGCGGTAAGCTCGAAGCTCCGGAAGAACGTATCGATCTGACAGTTTGCATTCTGGTCGATGTAGCACTCGCCTGTGTGGAGCACCTTATAGACGATGTTGTCTCCATAGACGTTATTCTCGACCCACTCGTAAGCGGTTCCCATTGCCCCGCCATCCCGAATGAACGGGCTTATAGAGCTGTAGAAGTTCGACCGAAGAAACGTCTTTCTGAAAATGTCCTCCAAAGAGTCCAGCCAGAAACGAACCGCCGGAATATCATCCAGGCCGGGAGGGTCGTTGATCTCGAATCCAAACCATTTGGTCGTCGGGTTGAACGAATAGCCGTTCACGCCGTTCTTGAACAGGTTGAGTGCTGCAATCGGTTGGCCGTTGTAGACATCGGTGCCTAGCGCCTGTCCTTTCGTCTTCGTACGGTCGAAGTTGTAGCGAGACAAGTTCAGGAACTTGATGATATTCTTCCAGTTGGGCTCTGCATCCGCCCTGTCGTCCTTGAGCTCTCCAAAACGTTCGATCACGCTCTCTGCAAGCTCGTCTTTCGGTTCGGTCGACATCTATGCTCCCAACACTCCAGCTGCTCCGCCAAGAAGAGTTTTCCTCTGTCCTGCCACTGAATCCGTCACACCACGCCCGCCGGTAAGCACCAAGCTCGAAAGGCCCCTCGCGTTGACATCACGAAGGAACTCAAGGGCTTTCCTCTCGCGCTCCTTCTCCTGCTCTGCCGTGTCCTGCGGGGGAAGCGGAAGTCTCGGCGCCTTCGGTGGTTCCGGGGTCTCCGGGATGGATGTGTCAAACAGAGACATTCCCAACCTCTCTTTCGAGTAGGGACACTACGATCAAGTCAAGACGCCCGTCGTCCGTCTCCTCGTGCTCCCGAAGCCTTCCGTCCTCGTGGAAGCCGAGAGACGTATACAGGCGAATACAGGAATCATGGTCCTCTCTCACATATCCAATCAGCTTGTGAATTCCGTACTTCTTGAAGAACCAGGGAAGACCCTCGTTCGCCACTTTCGTGAAGAGTTCCGGGTTGAGGTATCCCCGCTTCTTCACCACATGAATCACCGCCCAATTCCCAACCCGGATATCGGAGACGTATGCAAATGCAACCATCGCCACGTCGTCGTAAGCGACGAGGCATCCGTTACTCTCCCACTCCCACCATGAACGGAAGTCATCCCATGGAGACGGCATATTCTCGAGTCCGCCCCAGTACTCCGGCCATTCGGAGTAGAGTTGCCGAATGCGCGGGAGATGCTCGGGCCGGTACTCTTCGAAACGGATTGGCATTTTGGCCTCAGTCCGGCATTCTCTCGATGTAGAGTCGCAATGTTCCGGTTGCAGTTGCCCCGCCTTCGTCGACGGTAACTGTTAGCGGGCCGGTAAATGGAACTCCAAACGAAGTCCAAGCAGGAGCGATAAGCGCATTCGCCTGGGCCAAGTTTGCGCCGTTTCCACCGAGAAGGTCGATTCCGTCGGAGTTGTTGACTACGATGTCGGTGGTAGCCGCAAGCGTCCCGTAAACGTATACAGCCCCGAGGAGCTTTCCGGCTAACACGGCGCTCACTCCGGTCGCATCTTCTGACCCGTCTGTTTCAATCGCACAGTCCAGTCTTACTATGCTGCCGTGACTCACGGTGCCGTATCCGACTCTGGACGAGGTTATCGTTACGTCTCCTGCTGGCATTTACTCCTCCCACATCTCGACACGGTAGCTTTCGACCGTCACGGTGTCCGCAGCGTGCTGCGACTGGATCTGACATTTGACCGTCGTGGCGCCCCCGTCGTTGAAGTCGGTGGTATCGGTATCGAACTCGAAATCTTGGTCGCTCGCATTCAAAAGCTTCCCAGCCACATCTTGGTTGGCATAGTCGGTGTGCTCGTACATCACGAACTCAGCGACGAAATCGCCGGTGGTCGCTGCCTGGGTCGTCATGCTCGAGATCATCGCGTTGTCGATGTAGAGGCCTATGATCTTGGCTGCGTTCCCACCGGTGATCGTCCCGTAGATGGTCCACTTGAGCGCCTTGTTAGCGTTGAAGTAGCCATCGGCAAGCGAGAGACTCGTCCCGGTCACGTCAGAGGTACCAACGCCGGCCTGAGAGGTCTGAGTGGTTCCTTGAACGATCACGACGGGGAGCCCACCGCTATAGTCCGGCAAGTTGACAGTGGCGTCCTGCTTCGGATCTATGGCTGCGAGGGTTGTTTCCTCGGTGTCCGCCGTCGCACCCTCGAAGACGAAAGCCGAAGCGTTCGCCCAAATTCCGCCTGCGCCGTCCACGTCGGCGGTCGAGAGGATCGGGTACCCGGTATCGGATCCGAAGGTTACGGTGTAGTCCGCGCCTACGTCGGCACAGGTCAGAAGCACCTCGTTGCCGTCTTCGGTCGCGCCCTCGAGCTTGGCGAAGTAGTCCTGGTCGCCTTCCCAGTAGATCCCGACCGTCTCCGAGGCGCCGGCGTTGTTATCACCCCAAATCCGAAGTGCGTGAAGTTCTCCCGCGGCATCGGAAGAGTCGTCCGTCTCGAAGGATCCACCTGAAATCACCTCGTTTCCACCACCTCCAGCCTCCATGACCACGCTCACACGAGCCGCTGCGTAGGTATCGGTGATCGAAGATCCGTCTACATCGAGGGCCCCGTCGGTAGTTGTGGAACTCGAGGTATCGTCAATGACCACGCCCTGGCCTGCGGCGGTGGCGTTGAACGATCCACCCGTGGAGCAGTTCTGCGTCACGATCCCGATGATGTCCGAGCTCCCGGTGAAGTCGCTCGGGTTGGCGTTGATCATGAAGATCGTATCCGCCGCATCGGTATCGTCGTCCACATCGAGGGTGAGCACGGAGAACTCGTTTCCACCGCCGGAACCTGCCAGGGCATTCAGTTTGAGGTTGGCGACTTCGTAGCCGTCCGTGACCGTGAAGCCCTCCATGTCGAGCATCCCGGTTGCGAGGGTGTCCGGGTTGGTGCCGGTCATCGCATAGGCTGAACCTGCGTCCATGGAATGCACGACAGCGCCCCCGGCGTTGAATGAGATTTTGTCGTCACCGTCGTTATCCTCGAAGACCGCGAATCGATCGTTGGCGTCTGCGTTCGTCGCGTGGCGAATCCGAAGGCCGTAGGTGTTGTTGGCCTGCCCCGCGCCATTAAGGTAGAGCGTGGCGAAAGCCGAGTCAGCCGCAAAATCGACGGCAGAAGTCTCGGCGTGGAAAGTCTCGTCGTTGGCGTTGGAGTTCAGGTCGAAGAGCTCGTTGAGAACGAGTCCTCCACCGTCGCCGTCCACAGTCAGGGTATCGTCGATCTCGACGTTACCGGCGTCCACCAGGAGGGCTTCGATGTTCGTTGCCTCGAGCTCTGCGAGAAAGCTCGTCCCGGCTCCCGGGGCTGCGGCTGCGTCACTGGCGTAGAACACACTCCCGGAGATCGCGGCGGCGTGCTGGCCCGTGCCGCCCTGGACCAGACGCATGAATTGCCCGGCGGGGATGGTGGCTGCGGAGTCGCTGAACATATGGAAGGCGCCCTCATTGCCCGTACCGAGCCAGGTGCCCAAGTCGTAATTGGCAACTCGGCCTGTCTGGTTCGCGGCCACATCCACATCGAGCGGCGTTCCTGCTGCGTTCGAGGTCGTGAGGTGCAACGCTGCGAGGGTGGAATCAGAGATGATCTCGGCGGCGTCTACGCCCCCGGTCCCGTTGTGGTCGATCGACAAGGCGGGGTAGTCGTCAGCGATGTTCGTCGTCTCGAGCTCCATGAGGGCTGCGGACGTGACCGCAATATCCCGGTGGAACTTCGCACCGTAGAGATTGAGAGATCCGTCGAACGCAGCGTTCTGGGCCTGTAGGAGCGCTGTCTGTTGGCCAGCTTGGGACTCGAAAATGAGCTGCGGGCTGGCGCCAGCCCCGTCGTTGAAGGTCATGTCTGCGATCACATAGCCCGTAGGGGTGATCCCGTCGCCCGTAGCATTCCCGAGCGTAACTGCACCGTCGAAGGTCGAGGCCTCGAGGACGTTGAATGTACCCTGGACCTCGGTCTCAACGGCGGTATCGGCCAGCTCCAGCTTAGTGGCGGTGGCCTCTCCGAGTAGTAGTGTTCCTGCCGCTTCACTATCGAGCGAAAGTGCCTGGAGGGCACCGGTATTCAGCACATCCCAGTTCGTCGCGTTGATGTCGAGGCCGCCCACCGCGCCGGAAAGCTGGATCACGTCGCCCGTTCCGGTATTCGATATCTGCATCGCATCGAGGTTGTTGGTCACATCTTTTTGATCTACCGAAAAGGCGATTGAGTTCTCGGTGTCGTCCACCACGAGCCAGAAAGCACCGGAGTCGACATCGATCTTTCTCCCGCTTCCCGCGCCCCCCTGATCGTAGGCGGAATCGAGGGTGTTTCCGCCAGCCGCGCTTGAGAGCTCGATGGCAGCAACCCCGGTTCCAACATAGTAGAGGTGAGTGTTCCCACCGTTGTCTTGTGTGTAGATAGCCCCGCTATTTCCAGCCGGCGTCGGAGTACCTGAGATCTCGATGAACTCAGCGTATCCGTCAGCACCACCGGCCTTCGTTGCGCCGTCGTACAGGGCTTTGCCGTCAATGGCGAAGTCTCCGTCGATCCACAGCATTCCATCGACTTCGAGATGTCCTTCCACGAAGAAGTCATCATCTCCCAACGTCTGATCAGGCGTGGACCCCGTCCCGAGGCGAAGACTCCCGATGATGAGGTGGGCATCGCTGCCCCCATACCCAAGCTGGGCCGCGCCTCCCACGTAGAGGAGCTCCGTCCAAGTATCGTAAATAGGTCTCGTCTGAGTCCCGGAGTTGCCGTGTCCGGTTCCGAGCGCAGTCTGCCCATACGCAATGCCCGTCCACCCGATCGTAAGGGTGAAAGCAATCACAGCTGCGATGGTTGCATTCAGTGTCGTTCTTTTCATTCTCTTCATCTCCTCTTCCTCCATCGGTTTCCGGGCAAAGAAAAAGGGACATCACAGTCACAGGTCCTGTGTGTCCCTTTTCTCGGTGGTCGTCGGTAGCTATTCGACGATCAGCCCGGCCAGCCCTTTCGGGTGGTTAAATTGTCAAATGAAACTCTCTATTTCCTTGAACTCAAAGGTTACGTAGATATTGTCGTCGGAACCAGGGACAAATCTCCAAACCGGAAGGGATAGGATAGACCCCGCAGATGGAGTCTCTACCCTCGTGGTCTCGAAGAGCTGGTCGAGGGCTTCGGCGGTGTCCATATATCCACTGAGCCCTTCACAGAACTCCACAAGAAGATCACCGAAGTACGCTTTGCCGACAATCACATTCTTCGGCCTTGTACCGACCTTGGATTCGATCGCGTCGAGAAATCCTCGAAGCTCGTCAATCCTTTGGGTCGGCGGATCCGGCCTCTTCTCCGCCTTCTTCTTTCCCGGCATCTACCTTCCCTGGTTGAAGCTTCTGAAGGTTCACGGTGTTCAGATTGATTGCGCCCATGACCATGTTGAATTGTTGCTGAAGTTGACCGTACTGCTTGTTCAGCTTGTCTCTTTCCTTGATCAGGTCTTCACGCTCTTTCAAGAGGTCTTCGTATGTGAGCACCTTAGCCACCACTTCGGTGTCTTCCGGTTCGGGGTTCTCTTCGGCGGGTTCGTCTGCGAATGCGACGGTTGCTATCAGGATGGTTGCGACTGCGATCAGATAGCGCATGGTTCCTCCGATTTGGTTATTTACCCATCTTCCGACTCCCGGCAGCGCCGAGAAGCGATCCGAACAATACCTGTGCGAGACTCTGGGCGCCGTCAACAGCACCCACATGGACGAAGCCGTAGACGAGACCGCCGGCACAACAGAACATCACCATATCCCAGGCACGATCCCAGTTGCGAGGGGTTTTCCAGAAGCGGCCGTTCTGCTTCCTCGCAGCCATCTGCGAAAGAAGCCTCTCGTCGTTTCCCTTCCGGTCCATCGCCTCTTTGATCTCGTCCCCGGTTGTCTTTTCCATTCTTCCGCTTCTTTCAGGATTTGCGCTTGGGCTTCGTTTTCGCTGACTCGGCCTTGGCGGGCCGGCCTTTCGGCATCAGCACTCACCCTCGCAGGAGAAGATGTCGTTCCATTCGTCGAGGGTGCGCCACGGACCCCAGGGGAAGGGAGCAACCCTTAGAAAGCGGTCTTCCCATTCAAGCTGTGGAAAAAACATGCTCCCGCTGAATCTTACCCAAGGCCCCATATACATCACTTCTCCACGAAAGTCACCAGCCCGCGACGATCGAACTCACACTCGCCACATGCAAGTAATTCCCCGTGATAATACAAGTGTAGGCGTGATTTGTCAATTCCGACCCCCACTAGGTGGTCGAAAAGCGCCTCTGCACGCTTCTTGGAGAGGGCCATGTTGTACTCGGGAGATCCAGCCGTACATGCGTAGCCGTCGATAACAAGGTGGTAGGAGTACTTCTCGAGGATGTGCCGTACGTATCGCAACCACTCGAGGTCGAACCAGGTAGTAATCTCTGCGGAGTCGAAACCGAAGAAAAAGTAGACAGGGGGCGGGGGGAAAGGAGGGAAAGCCCCCTCGGCCGCGCTGTCCATGCCTGCCGGCGCGGCTGCGCCTAGCGCCCCCTGTCCAGCTTGGGAGGATGGATCGAACATGCAGTCCACAAGATCGCTCTCACAACTCTCTTTCTGGGCCTCTACCGTGGAAAGATCGCCTTCGCATTCCGCCAGCCATCCCGCGAGTTGGTCCTTCTCCTCTCGAAGCTCGGAGACGTTGGCCCCGCAGCCGACGAGGAACATTCCGAGGAAGACGAGGCCCGCACCAATAGCAACGAAGATCAGATCCATAAGCTTTTGTTTCCAGTTCATCCCAACAACCCCTCCAGAGGATCGGAATCCTCGTAATATCCGTCGCTAGACCCGGAAAATCCACCGAAATGAGTTCTCGATTCGCACAATGGTACCACAATCTGCTCGTCACAAGCAAGTGTAAAGTAGTTGAACGCATTTCTGTAGTGCTCCGCGCCCAGCTTTCGGTACGTGAATCGCTTAGATCCCGTCTCGGCATCCTCGATCAAAACCTTCGCGGTATTGCTCATCTGCTTCGCGAACACCCGGATCGCTTCGCACTGCCTCGGCAACTCCAGGAGCTCGGGGTTCACAAGATCGTGGGTACGGTCGAAAATCTCGGTCCTGCGAAGCGTGATCAGCCCCCTACGGTCATCGATCACCTTCCCAACCTTCAGCCGCTCCTGATAGTCGCAGAGGTAGACGGAGTAGGGTTCCGCCTTCTGGAACTCACGCACCTTGTGCGTCTCGGGCTCGGCGTCGATCACAGCGCATTTCACATGAAATCTCTGAGCCAGATCATGCACATCCTCGAAGCTACCCACGTCCGCCACTCTAAGGACCTTCTTTCTCTTATGGTCCGGCTTCACTCCGATCACAACGTGGAGACTGTGCTTTCCAACGTCCACACCCATCGCGCACGGCCCTTCGTGCTTCGCGTACATCGCGTCGTCACCGCAGCACGCCATCACCTGCCCAGGGGTAAGACGGTTCTCTGCCTCGATATGAGCCATCCCCAGCATCGAGTTGTAGACCTGCCCGATATCCCCCTCGGGAGGGTCCAGGTACGCACCCAAAATCGTCTCTGGGTTCATCTTTACCGTATCCCGAAATAACTGAGAAATCCACCATCCTACCAAGTCCCGGCCTCGATCCGGATACTGAGCCACCCACCTACCGTCCTTCGGGAAAAGCTCCCGGTCCCTACAATGAATACACCTCCTAATTACCTTCTTCTCCCTTCCGTATCCAATCTCCTCCAGGCAGTCGGGAAACTCCATCTCCAAACACGTCTCCTTCCCACACTTCCCGCACTTGATCAACCACACACGCTGATCAGACTCCGTATACAGCTTGTCCACACCGAAGTCAGGGATCGAAGGGGTAGACAGATAGTACTCCTCAGCTACATCAGAATCAGAAAGCCTGAAATCAGCCAGAACAGCCATCTCAGGATCCATCTCATCATATTCGTCGTAAACATTCCGGTCGGTTGGCTTAGACTTCAGCTTCGACGCCGATTTCCTCACGCCCCCCAGCTTCTGCGTAGCCCTCGCCCCGTGCAAGTAGAGATGAGACCGACCAATCCGCTTGATCGAAACCGCGTCCGTTACACTCGACCTCGAATCCTTCACCCACAGCCGAATAAAAGGATTCGCGTCGATCAAAGGCCCGAACCGAGCCTTCGAGAATTCTGTCACGTCGTCCCGAGTAGGGAACAAATACAGCACGCCCTTCGGGTACCGGCGAGTCACCATCCCATGAAGGGTCTTGATGATCCCGATCTCGGTATACCCCAGCTGTGCCCCCTTCTTAGCTACCTGACGCCGAGCATTACAAGTAAACATCCCCGCCTGGTACTCGCGCCCCTTGAACGTAAAATCGCCCCCGGGAAGCTGAAGTCGATTGATCTCTGCCCAGCACCCCGCATTTACATGCGCAATCGCACGAGCCTTCTCCTCCGTACTCATCTTCGCAAGAGGACTCATGTCAGGCAGAGGCGCGTTCGGAGCGCATATCGAACAGGTACAAGCCTTCAGTTCCACATCTCCTTGTTCACCACAGCAGGGGTCTCGTCCGGTTCGCTGAAACCCAGGTCGCTGACCACTCCGCTCAGAAGGCGCATCACGCTCTCAGCAACCTCCAGATCGGGGCATTCAACCTGCCTGGTTACCTCGCCGTTCACAATGAATACAACGGCGAACTCGCCGTCAATCGACCTTATTTGGGTCTCGGCGGTCAATGATCTCCTCCAGCCGGGAGATGATGTGATTCATCATTTCGGTTTGGATCCTGTTGACCTCCGCTATCCTTGCCTGGACCTCCGGGGATTCCCAGTACTCCCTCTCTAACATAAGGATCTCCGTCGCAGTCATTATCGTCATATCTCTCGCCTGAACTTGTGGATTAGGAGCATCTTTTTGTCCGCCCTGGGTTTATATCTCCAACTCAACAAAGCACTCGCTCTCCTCATCCAACCACATCGGGAGAACTTCAGACCCGGCAATCCAGACCCTTCCGCCAAAAACGAAGAGTTCGGAATCATAGCCGTCAGGAATCTTGCAGAGGTACTCCGTGCTACAGCGTCGGATTACGCTGCCGTCAGGGAATAAATCAAAATCCATGGGACGTGAGAACTCGTCGAGAAACATACTGAACCCTTTTTGATTGGGTGGGACTATGGGGTGGACCTATATACATACCCGGGGTAGCCCCGCTAAACCCCTCCCCCCCCCGACTTC
>CEPZ01032035.1_pt1 | contig 23370 bp, 8 predicted proteins | sample 530461 | NCBI WGS metagenome assembly CEPZ01 (sample SAMEA2620106, study PRJEB7988) | marine metagenome | isolation source: saline water (ENVO:00002010), including
ACGATTACGATTACGATTCCTGCAGCAAATGGCGGGGATACTACGGGCGGCGCCGGCGCAATCACAATACTTTTAGATGCTTCAGAAACCACTGGTACCCCAGCCGCGGCAAATCAAATTGGTATTGGTATTCTTGGTGAATCAGATTCGAGCACCGCAACCTTGATCAAAAGAGCTATAAATAATACTTCTAATTCTCGTATAATCCCGGCGAGTGCTGGTTCAAGGGGTACGGCGGGTGTCCCAGGTATTACGGCAGCCGAAGGTTCAAGCAACACTCAACTTACACTTACTATGGACGCTGCTGGGGCTATTGGTAATGTTACCTCTGTACTTGCAAACGCCACCGGCCCTACTATAGTTGATGTAACTGATTTTACTGGCGGCGGCGTAGGAGAAGCAGCAGGGATGAATGAGGTGACGGGGGCCCTCAGAGCCTATATGGGCGCCTTAATAACCCCAAATCATAGAAGTGTTAATCCCGCGGCAGCCGGCGCAGGCAAACTCTCAGGCTCTATCGATGAGTTTAGATATTGGAAGACAGAGAGGACGGCTAAAGAGATCGGCCGTCATTGGTTTACCCAAGTTGGAGGCGGCACAAATGAGGACCCACAGCCCGGTATTACCACTACCGAAAATGTTAATACTAAATTGGGTGTTTATTATAAATTTAACGAAGGAATTACCGGAGTAACATCCACAGATTCGGTCGTACTTGATTATTCCGGGCGCCTTACCAATGGAGCATGGACAGGATATTCGAGCGACTCAAGGAATACTGGTTCGGCAATCGTTTCTTCTAGTGCCGCAATAAAAGAATTTAAAGATCCAATTATTTATAAATTTCATCCATCGGTGGAAACTTTAGCTGCCGATTTGCAGATAACTGGCTCTGAATATGATGTAAATAATAATGCATCAATATATAACTCTATTCCGGCTTGGATTACGGAAGAAGATTCGGGGGATAAAGGACAAAAACAACTCAAATATTTGACACAAATTATGTCAAGCTATTTTGATACGCTTCAATTACAGATTGAATCGTTGGCAAACCTTAAAGATATAACTTACAACACGGGAAGTAACAAGCCGTTGCCGTTTGCTGAAAAACTTCTTTCCTCCGCTGGACTCTTTGCACCAGAAATTTTTATAGACGCAGATGTGTTGGAAAAATTGGCCGATAGAAGCGAAAATAGAGTATTTGAGAAATCTCTGCATGATGTAAAAAATACGATATATCAAAACATTTATAATAATTTAGTTTATATCTATAAAACGAAAGGAACCGAAAAAGCTTTTCGAAATATGATTAGATGTTTCGGCATCGATGATGAATTAGTAAAACTGAATATGTATGCCGGCGGTATTGAGTATGAGGCGAGGGATAATCGTCGCAACACAGTATCGGTGGTGGACAGATTTGTTAATTTTAATACAGCAGATAATAGTAACGCGGTGGTGTATCAACAGCAGGACGCCTCAGATACAACAGATACTACAGGATATTTTCCTGCTAATTCTAAATTGGCCGATGGTTATGCCCAAACATTTGAGGCGGACATAAACTTCCCCAAGAAGCCAGATGCGAATGCTTCCTTTTATTTTGACACAAATACAATAAGTTCTTCGTTATTTGGTGTTCATGGGGTTGTTTCTGAAGAATCTGTTCCACAATGGGATGATACTGCCGATGCTGCCAATTATCAAGTATTTGCTGTAAGAGATGAGATAGATTCCACCAATGTACGCTTTGTGTTGACTGGTACTGAGGGGGGTTATGTGCCATATTTGGTATCTGATTTATACCAAGATACTTATGAAGATAGTCACTGGAATTTAGCTGTTCGAATTAAGCCAGAAAACTATCCGTATGCCGGCACTAAGCCCGGTGGCGAGTTCGGCGTTCTGGGCGGCGCTTGTTGCGGAAATTATACCGTAGAACTCCACGGAATACAAATAGACGCTGGCGTCGTACGTAATGAGTTTAATTTGAGCGGCTTAGCAGCAACCGAATCAGATAGTTTAAAAAAGACACCAGCTGGATTTATAACGGGCAGCAAGAGAGTATACATTGGAACACACAGGACAAACTTTACGGGCACAATTCTTAACTCTACAGATGTTAAAGTTAACGCATGTAGATATTGGTTTGATTATGTAGAGGACGAGACACTCTTGGGTCATGCATATGATACAGAAAATTATGGTTCTTTAAAGCCGCGTGCTTATGCTTACCCATTCGATTTCTCTGGGTCATATGGCGATATATTAAAACTTGATACTCTAGCACTAAACTGGGAATTCTCACAGAATACTGGTTCCGATGCATCTGGACAGTTTACTGTCAAAGATCGGTCTTCTGGATCGGCAACCACCGCGGCAGCACGCTTTGGTTGGCTTGGGAATTACTTAAACAGACAATATAGCGGAAAAGGCTATGATTTTTTGACTTCTTCAAGTACGGTAGTTGATAAAGACTTTGTTGTATCTTCAAAACTTCAGTTGCCGGAAAATGTTCAATCTAGTGAAATGGTTACAGTTCTTAATGCGCAGGAACAAAACGTCTTTACAAGAGATTCTCGCCCAATAAACTATTTCTTTGCTTTTGAAAAGAGCATGGCGCAAGCAGTTTCAACTGAGATGATCAACTATTTCGCCACCTTAAAAGATATTAATACTTTAATCGGCGCGCCAGTAAATCGATATCGACCCGAATATAAGGGACTTAAGATATTAAGACAAAGATTTTTTGAAAGAGTGGGCAATAGTGAGATTGATTTTGAAAAATTTTATGAATTTTATAAATGGTTCGACTCCACTTTAACAATAATGTTGCAACAACTTGTTCCTGCCTCTGCAGATTTTGCCGAGAATGTGAGAACAGTTGTAGAAAGCCACGTTCTCGAAAGAAGCAAATACCAAAGCAAATTCCAGAATGTTAAAAAACAACTTAATGATATCGAGGCAGTCGCTGTCGGCTCTGAAACCGATACAGAATCGACGCTTGCGGCGGCCACCAACACACCCGGAAGCGGATTTGAAACACCCAATAAAAATACAAATCGACAAACAGGTGATTCTGATCTTGCCGGCTCAGGGCAAGCGGGCTGGAAATGGAGCACGCCAGGCCTTGACGAGGACGAGGAATTAGACGAAACAGTAAATAGAGAATATTGGAAATATGAAGCCGAAGCCGACAGCCCGGTACTTTCTCAAAGCGCCGCAGCAGTTAATGAAGATAAGCAGATCATTCGTGCAAATATTCGGGTTACAAAGCATCGTGCCAAGGGATCTGTTTATAGATTTTCTGCTGGCGGTAATTCAACTCTCGGCGGCGTCGGGTTCAATCAAAACAAGAAGGTTGATTTTATATATAACGCCACAACTCCCTATGGCGAGACGTCGCAAGGTGAAAAATCCCCAGAAAATATGATCCTTGCTTCCGGCTCCGGTGCTGAAAAGTTGCAGGGCACATCTGATGATATATTCCCAGCAGTCTCACAAAGGCTTGGATTTGATGTAGATCCAGATATTAATAAAAATAATGATAGTGACAATAAAAATGATGGTAATTTATTAGTTCCATTTAGTTTATATTCTTCTTCTGTCGAGAGCGGCTTCAACCAGGAGGTGATTAAAAATTATGCTTCCGGAGTGATGATTACAAATTTACATCATGATCTTGTTTACGATAATGATATACCGATGCAGGGCACATTTGCCGAAAAGTTTGTTGGTGGGCGCTCTCATCGACATATTGAAGTTAATAAATATGACACCTCCTTAGACACACCTAATAATATAGATTCCCGGGATACGCGCCCAGAAGCGTGGCAGCTAAAGTTTAAAGATGTAACGTCATCTGGAGGAGACACCTTTAAATCTTCCTTCGCCATCACCCCGGCAAACTATGATGCCACCCTCGCTCGTGGCCACGATAGTAATATTCCAACTGCTCATCGTCTTCGCAATGTTGGCACAAAGCGCCCGGTTAATATTCAGAACGTCTTAATGACAACAGCTTCTACGGAAATCAGGCTTGATGGTGTATTGGCTCATGGTTCTATCGGTAACTACCAGAAGAATTATCAAATTGTTCAATCTGCGGCCCGAAGTAAGAATGATCCATTTTTTAGGGATGAATCGTTTAAGTTTGCTAGGCATCCAGAGACCCTCAGCATTAGGGGGCGCCTACCCTTGGACCCACCTTTCGGCCGCTCGCTGGAATGGAATGGCGATCCCACCGTCAATGGCAGCACAAACCTGTACCTGGTCGCGCTCTCCAAAAATGCAGCCCACTGGGATCACATATGCGGCGGAGCCGCAAGTAATGCAAAAGCATTTAGTATTTCGACTTGGGCGTATTTAAAAAATTATGGTAATAGTTCTACTGGAATTCTTTTCAACTTGGGCACTCTTGATCGTTACGCACAGATGCAGAGTAATAAACTTAGATTTGTTATAGACGGGACCACCCAAGACGGCTTTGTCGAAAGTAGTACTTTAAGTTTAAATCAATGGTATCATGTTACTTTGACTTTTGCGGGCGGCGATCCTGGTGGATCAAATACGGCAGACTATATGAAAGTGTATATTGATGGCGCGCTGGATTCTGCAGTTACTCAAGAACTAAATGCTCCGGACGACATCGCCGCGACCGTCGCCTACCTCGGTTGCAATGGATATGCATCAAATACTTGGGGGGGCAATATTTGCGACTTTGCTTTGTGGACAAAAGAATTATCTGCTGCCGAGGTTGCCGAGGTTTATAATAATGGCACAAGATTTAATTTAAGGATTGCTTCACCAGCCACAGCGTCTCTTTACCTGTGGTATAAGCTTGGCGACGGCCACTCCCCGGGAGATCGCTCTGCTTTCGCTGACCCCGGGGTCGATTCGACGTACACTGGATACCTATTTGACGAAGCCGGCGGTAGTTATGGATATGCTCGTTGGTTCGCCACCTCTGCATCGACTCTGAATTCTCCCCCATATGGTGCAGTCGGCCCATCTTGGGCTGCCTCCGGCGATCTGAGCACCGGGGGTTCCCTGGCGCTGGCCTGGCTTTATCCGGGCGACCGCTTCCCCGGCGGTACCTTAGATTACGCTTTGCCGGACAGAACAGGCGCCAACTCAAATAAGAGCATCATCGTCACCCGCTTCGGAGCTCCAGGTGGCCCGGAAGTGCAAAGCAGGGGTTATATGGACCCGGCCCACGAAGAGATGTCGGTCTACAATGCTTTGCCATATAGAAATCGATCAGTAATCGATTTCGGTGGTGTTTGGCGCGATAAGCTTTTTACAATGCGCTCGTTCTTCGAGGGCCCTGGTGATGCCATTTGGTACGGTGGCGTGATCCGAGGTCTTGCGTCTTCATCGATCGACGGAACTATTACTGCTTCAATTAATACAAGGGATCACTTAAATGAACAAAGAGGATTGAATCAGCTTTCGGCATTGCGATGCGGAAAATATGGATCTGATGCCACGTATGGCATAATAACCGAACCGAGGCATCAGACCCAGCACGATAATCATAACTACTCGCTTGTATCTGGCTTTACTAGAGTCGATCGTGGTTTGGGGTATTGTGAGACTCCGTCATTTCATAAAGTAAATAGAAATCCCAGGAAAATAATAAAAAGTGGGAGCGCCACCCAGACCTATGGTGGAGGGCCGCTCCCTCGCACGCTCACGAGTTCGGTATACGACAATTTGTATATACAACATCAGATTCCTCAAAATATGTCTCAATATACCTGGGTTACAGCTTCTATGTGGAAGGGCATCGCCCGGGGTGACATCATCGCCCGTGGTACGACACTGGCGGAGGGACGGCTAGGAGTCGGTACCGGGGGGCGACGGCTCACGAATAGCCCCGCATTCAGCGCAAAGAGAGCTGCCCTCTTCCTTGCGCCCCTTTCATATCCAACTTGCTATAGTGCTTCAACCTTGGAGATTATTTGTACGTCAAGCCTTGTTGCTAGCTTCGAGTCCACCGGCGGCTGGGGTGGCAAGCCGCCGGGCTGCGTGTTCCCATATAGTTTACCAACTAATCAGCTTGGTAATATTACTTGGAGAGAACCCGGAGTTATGCACGCTGGCAATTTTGGCACGCTCCAAGTTCTTATCAAGGATCCTGTTTGTGAGTGGCCAATAGATGATGAAAACCCCTCCGCATATCTGGGAGCGGAGCCATCGATGTCAATGGAAAATACTCTGGGCTACCCCCTTCAGGGAATGAAATGGATAGGTGATTCTAATGAAATGCACAATCCATATGATTTTACGCCCTTATGTTGGGATTGGTTGTACGAGGCGCCTGGCGACATGAAGATCGTCGCGCCGAAAAATAAATTTCAATATGCAAATAGATATTTAAATATATCTGGCTCCCCAACAAATGCAGAAGGCTTTATTAATGTGTTCAAAATTGTCGGCACCGACGCGCTAGGTGCCAACGCTACGTGGGATCCGCGTAATGCTTCGGCGTATATGTTTAATGTTTTGATGACTCATCGCAACGGCCCGTACGGATATCCTACTTTCAAGCAAGTTCGAACAGGACAACATCCTGTCTCTCGATGGTTAAGAAAAAATAATCTGATTGGTGCTTTGGTGCCACCTCCTGTTATTAGAGGCGGCAATGGCACAATCCAAGGACTGAAGTCAAACAAGTTCGTGAATTATAAAGAAATGCCAATTGCATCGAATGCGATGCCCATTACCTTTGCATTTGAGGATAATGATGAAGATCCGAATGTTGCGAACAATATCATATTAAACGTATCTTATCAGAATAACTTGGATTACTTTACCAATCAAGGTCTCAATAATCGTTTGAATCTCGGAGAAAGAAAATCTGCAGATGATGGGAATGCATATAACACACTTGCTGATTTTACGCTCGAATCTAATTTGAGTACAGTCATCCGATTTGGTCAAAAGATATATCCAGCAGCCGAGAATGTCTATCAATCTAAGGTTCGAACGAGAGAAAATTACGATATTCGAACCATATGGAATGATGTTCGTCAATTCCGTTCGACACAACTTGATGTAACTGGTGCAATCCTCAGCGGCTATAATGGCACAACTTCTTCGATGGGATTTTTCGATCCAAGCGCAAGTATGTGGCCACTTGATGGACGATATGGAACCCGATCGGTTTCAACTCCGAATGCACTTGGTGAATCATATGCAAATACTGGATCTACCATGGGTGAGCTTTTGAATACCTATTCAAGATACGGAATTGCCGACGGCGGCACTCTTCGCCCGGGCCCAAGTTATGTAATGCCACTGCGTATGGGATCTGGTTCAAATCCGGATGGAGCCACCGACCCGTCGTCGTGGGTGGTTGTTACTGGCCCAGAGTGGGAAGCACCAGCCCAGGCAGGAGTTAACCCATATCAGCCATATGAAGATTATGGAAAAACAATTCGTTTAATTGGTAAAGATATGTCCATCATTCCTGAGTTTAGGATTAGTGAACATATAGAAACATATTTTGATGTATATGCCGGCAATTTCTTGGCCAAATTTGATAATATGCTTAGCTTAACCGGCGCCGCGCTCAGCGGTACTGCGCCCACAGCCTCCAACGATAGGGGCGCGCTGTCGCCAGATTTCTATAAAGTGTATTCAACAACAGACTTTATGAAATATTTTAAGATTGTCGACGATGATTTGGTGGATCAAGCAAATGCAGCAGATAATAAAATACGAAGACACTCCCTCGAACTTACCTGTGATGCTGTACTTCAATTCTTGCCTTATAAGGGATTTTATCCGGCTGAGCGAACGTTGGAACTGGCTTCATTGCTTTCTAAATCGATGGGGAAAAGACAGTGGGACACGACCAATTACGGCGGTACCGCAGCCGACGCGCCCGGGGAGATGCAGATACTTGATAGAATTTTATATGAGCCATTAATGGCCCCAGGAATTTTATATAATACGATAAAATCAGGAATAGCGGTTAGTAATTTTCTGCTGTGCAACAAGAGGCAGTATCTTTCCAAGACATCCCAGATTCTCGCGCCCGGTGAAGGCGCGCTCCCACATTTAACCAATAGTGTGGGGATCTTGCCTCTAAATAGTGGTTCTGCGTGGCAATCTGCGGGCGATACTGTTTTTGTCGAGTCGATCGGGGTCGGCCATGAAGATGGGTGGCTCGTGTATAGGGGGTCTGGCAATGCTGATTTTGAGCCCCCTGGTGTTGGCTACAACTCACTGCCCTCGAATCGGGGCTTTATGCCTATGCTAGACTTGATCGGTTCAGGTTCAGCAGAGCAGGACGTCGCGACGGCCAATGACCCGTGGGGCGGCTTTTATATGCATAGACTTCCGTTCGAGGCCATTAGAGATCCTGAAAAATATCTCGGCCAAGAATCAGTACCGGGTGGTTGGATCTATGATACAGGTATATATAGTGCGAGTATCTGGGACTCAAATAAATCCGTGTACTTAAATCCCCGCGGCGAGAATTTCTATACAGTATACAGCGGTATAGCTAAAAAACCTTTCTATAAGTTGGCGATAGATAACTTTTTATGCGAAACTTATAACTTCTTTCAGCCCGGACCACAGGCGACAACTTTCTTGTCAAAAGAAGAAGATTCATTTGGTAGAGTAGAAAAAGATAAATATTATGGGTTAAAGGTTGATCTTGCATATCCATATCGAAAATCTTCCAAGTATGGTTGGAGGGCCCCGCGTACTTTCTGTATGTATAGTCGCGCTAGCGCCTTTGGCGTACCTTTGGTGTTGTCGGGTACCGGCTACTTTGGTAGTGGCTATGGTACTGGTTCGGACTCAAATCGCTGGGCAACATTCGAACACGTATTGCCCCCCTATTATTATGGTCATGCCGCGGCAACTATAATTTTTAAAGCACCATACTCAGGTAAGGTAACTGTGGATGAGATTATAGCTAATTCAACCGTTGAATTTGAAAAATCGACTCTCTGGGATGAGGTTGGGACGAACTCGTACTATGATAAAACGATTGTTAAATTTGATGTTCCTGAACGAGATGTTGTACAATCGCAAATAGATACAAGCGTTGATTTATTTGAAAAATATCTTGTTGTTCCGGAGGGCACGAACACGCAGAAAGCTCGCTGGATGATCCGACCCAAGTTTGAAACCCCTATAATGAATTTCTTGGAGAAACCCACTACCCCACTTAATACGGGATCTATGTATAATTACAATCGTATGGGGACCACCGTCGACGGCCCCAACGACGCCGGCCTTGCAGTTCGCGGTATGTGGCATCAATATGGGCGCCCGCCCACAGCATCTGCTGGCCTTACCTTGGATGTTACTGAACTACCCACCAAAATGAGCTCTTCAAAACATGGGCAAATTAAAGTTGAATCGTTGGCAAACCTTGTAGGATTTAATACAACCGCGAAACGAATCGGCCAAGTTGCCTCGTCTAAGAGACTTGAGGAAGCAATTGTTTGCATTCCGTTTAGAACATCTAAGGGTGAAAGAAAATTCTTTGATGTTGATAAAGATTCGCAAGAATATGTCACGCAATTAGCCCTTTTGAATAAGTATATTTTCCCGCCGACATTTGATTTCTTGATAAATGAGGACGTAAGCCCCGTTGCTTTCTATGCATTTGAGTTTAATATGAGCTTGACTCAAGATGATTTGATCAATATTTGGCAAAACTTGCCGCCAGATTCACAGTCGAAGTTCCAAAAGACTACAACTACAATCAAGATCCGAAGTCTCGTTGATAGATTACTCGATAATGATGAGCATTTACAGTGGATGGTATTTAAAGTTAAGAGAAAAGCAGAAAAGGATTATAATGTTCTTGTGAAGAAGAAACTTGGGAAAGGTCTCCCGATTGTTCAGCCAGCAATTGACTCGCCATATTCGTATAACTGGCCCTATGATTATTTCTCATTTGTTGAGCTAATTAAGATAAAAGAACAGGTAGTATATGCAACGGAGGATATTATAACTGAAGAAGATCGCGAACCACCAGTCATCCCGGACTTAAGAGAATTTATTCCTGCCCCAGCAGATATACCGGCCCGATCGGTTCCCCGCCAAGATGTTCTTGATATTCCTCATCAAGGCAGAAAACCTGGAGAATTGATTAGCGAAAAGGAGATCTTGGATGCTGCAAGGCGTAAGAGGGCGGAAGATGAACGATTAGCGAGAGCCGCAAAACAGCCCACTAATTCCGAGAAGTTGGCCGATCAGCTCGACGACGAACGCGCCAGCGACCGCCGTGCACAACGTGAAGCTAAGCGAACTCAAAAGCGTTCTGGGAAGAAAGCCAGTACCCCGAAACGTACGCCGCGTCCGCGACTTACTGAAGAACAGCGAAAAGAGATGATAAGACGCAAGAGACGCGCCGATAAGCGCACCAAGAAGAAGAAATAAAAATGGCAGAGTTTTTTAATAAAAAAGAAGAGATGTTAGAAGTCCAGCTCACTGAGTATGGAAAATATTTATTGTCTATGGGTAAGTTGGATCCCGCTTATTACGCTTTTTTTGATGATGAAATCTTGTATAATTCGGAATATGCCGGTATAAAAGGCGCCGCCGCGGAGGCCCAGAACAATATCGATCGTAGAATTAGGCATGAAACACCGAATTTAAAGATTGTTCCAACTAGAACGGGCGCAGAAACTCGCGTAGAGCGATTTATAAATAGCGTTAGCGGCGCCTTAGCCAGTTCTAATTCAGAACCGTCTGAAAATGCAGGAGCATTTCAACAGCAATATTTTATCGAAAAAGTTAATTTCTCATCTTTTCCGCTTGGTACTGGCGAATTGACAAGCGATAAGAATGCATCCTGGTCGATCAACGCATTAAAGAATACTATTTCTAGCTCTAAAGAATATATTGTAACAAATCCTAGCAGTAGCTTTGCTGATATAAATAACGGCGTTATAAAAAGAATCCCTCAGCTTGATATTGACATAAATTATCAAACTTTCTTTCAAGAAGGAGATTTTTCTGAATTTGCAATAAGTGATTATTTAGGTGCAGCTGGGGAAAATATATATCTTTCTTTATATGAAGATTATTTAGTGTTGGAGATAGTGGAAGAAAATACTGTTTTTCAAAAGGAAAATTTTGATGTGGAGGTTTATTATGTTGGTGTTACTGCTTCTCTTAATCCTGCGTTTCCCAGCGATGACCCCGCACAACCAGCACAAAGGAGTGTTTTAAAACAAATGTCTTTTGTTAAAGAAACTCCTGGTTCGTTCCCGGTGCCCAAGAAAATCGGGAATATGGAAACAAATATTGGAGATGTTGAATATTATTTTGATTTATATGTAGATGACGATATACCTTTTGATATAGCCGAAGCAGCTAAAATTTCCGATATGGGCTTGAGTAGGTTTAAGCTGAATAGAGATTTGTATGTGAGTGAACCAGATGAGGATCCGTGTTAATGAAACTAACAAAAGATTTATTTAATGGTTGTTTGCCACTTCTTCTTATAGAAAAAGTACAGATTCTTCCAACCGATGACGCCGCTTCCAAACAAAGAGTAGACATCACCTTATCAATACAAAAGCGAGCAAATGCCAAAATTCTTCCTTATAGAATCTTTACGGCATGTTCTTACACTTTGAAGCCAATTCAGAAAATGCTTAATAATCCATTGATTGCAAAAGATTTTATTCGAACACCAACCCGTGGCCAAAAGATCGTTCAAAAAGAATATTTAAAACTACTGGCCAAAGAAGACGATTTTGACGAACCAGGCGTCGCCGCAGATAATTCTCGTATTGTAAAAAAATCTCTGACATTTACAAAAGATTTTGATTCTGACAAGGTTAGCAATCTTTATTTATATGCCGTGCTCTATGCTATTGATCCCAAATCAGATAGCGAGTCCGGCATCGATGGTACAACTGCTAGTATGCTCATCGGTAAACCGGCTGTTGAAACAATCATATCAAGTGGGAGATCCCCGGATGAGAGTGTCATTTATAAACTTGATGCTGACGTTGCAGGTCAAGGCAAAAAAGGGGATATTTGGGTGGGCCCCACCAATGTAATAAATGGTGATGTTGTAACTGCCACAGAAACTCCGGACACAGTGCCGGTATCTTTGGTGCCAATTCGTGTTTCCAATCAGAAAATGCAAGACATGAGATTTCTTAATGCTGCTGAAAATTTACCATTTAATAGTACCACCAATGGGTCTCGAAAAAGTCAAAAAGATGCTGAAGTAATTAAAAAAATATTTAAGACATCTGGCGCGATATCTGATGCACACTATTCAAGAACTAGAAAAAGTTTAAATATTTTATTTACTATAGACCGTATCACGCTTGCTAGACAAAATACAAAGTTGGGATATTTGATGCTTAATGATACTTCTCTGGGTAGTTGTTTGAAAATAGAAAATATACGAGTTTACAGGACCAGGCTTGAGCCAAATGTAGAAGCAAACGAACTAACTCCGGGAAAAATAAGCGTATGTGGATCGAATACTCGTATTTCAACAGATAAACTTGTAGCAACGTTGCGAGATGGCGGTGTTAAAGCAACTGACCTCGGCGCCGGTCCGAGCTCCGCGATGAGCTTGATAGTTACAGATGGTAGCATTTCAAGTGACAATATGGGAACACACGAATATACAATATTTTTAGAGATGATTGATTATTCAACTAGTGCTATGGCGGAGATTTCCAACACATTAACAATTTTATTATCGCGATACAGTAAATTTGTAAACAATATTGAAATTGGAGGCCGATCAGCGAAAGGTGCCAATTTTAAAACTTATTTGAAGGCCAAGAAAACTTCAATTAAAGGAGAAAGCAAAGACTGGCAAAGACTTATAGATTATTATTTAACAGCCGTTCGGTTTGTTTTTGGATCACAACCCTTTAGTAGATATTCCCAAATAACATGGAGAAAAAATTTATTAGCTATGGTAAATCCTGATAATGGAGATATGAAATCTATTCTAAAGGTTAGAGAAATAATAACCAACTTTAATACAAATCTTATGAGAATGTATAAGGGTTCCACCATGGGGGGGGCTGAGGATAATTTTAAAGTTACTTCTAAGGGCGGCCGCGCTGCCTCCGGTAAAAGAATAATTGGATTAGAACACACATTTTCTTCTAAATATGTTAAAAATAGTTCTGACGAAGAAGGAATGGATTATCTGGATATGTCGTTATCCAAGCCAAATCCTGGTAATTTTACAAACATACCGCTTTCGGGCTTTGATAAAAGAGTTGCTGCCGAGGTGGAAAAATATGATGTGGGAGATCCAGATAGTGTTGGGATCAATAAGTATGGATATCTTAGTCCAAAAAGAGTACATGTAAAAGGTAACGTAGTTGAAACAGATACAAAATACTTTCCTCAAGAATCCGGAAATGGCATATTAAAATCCAATATAGGTCCTGGTAAAATAGGCTTGCATTCTCCCTCTAGCATATCAGATAAAGTCTACACGTCAGAAATGGATTCTTTGTTGAATTATTCCGATGTTTCTATTATACCTCTTAAAAGGTCAATTGGTAAATTACTTGAAATTCCTAGAGTTAAGACTGTAAAAGCCGATTTGGACTCTACTTCCTATTTCTCAAATAATTCACCATTTAATAAAGATGTAGAGGATAAAAAAACTGCCATTAGTGGTTCTTCTGAATTAAATATAAAGACGGATAGATCTCGTGAAAAGGAAATACTTAAATCAGATGTGGCCAAGACTATGACAGATTCTTTATCTGTTGGTTTTAAGAGATCAAAAGTTGTGATAGACGACGACGACACAGCACCATCACTTGCCGCACAAGCCTTAAAGGCTGATTCTGGATTAGTGATTGAAAATAACAATTTTGAAAATGCAATGAATTATAATTCAATAGCAAAAATTCAATATTTTGATGGATTTAAGTCTCAAAACGGAAAAGTAAATATTAATGAGCCACGCTGGAAGACTCTAAATAAGGGGAAGATTGATGGACTTAAATCCAATGGTGAACGCGTATTGTGCAGAACTGTTTTGATAAATAATATGGTAGATATTCCGAATAAGTATACATTACCAGAATATGATTGTTTATTTGTGTTGGGTGATAAGCCGCCTGCCACAAAAAATATTAATCCTCCAACATATAAAGCCCTATTAAAGACTTCATTAGGAAGCGCTAAAAGGCAAGCTAAAAATGTAGCATCAAATATAGAAAACGGCGCTGCAACAGCCATCGATGTGTCTTATGCAATATCTCCCCTTCCGGGTCGATCCGTGGCCCCGCCCCCAGGTGGCGTAACCAAAGGTGGCAGAGGCGGTAGCACTCCCACTGGTGGCGGTAGTGTGCCTGGAGGCGGCGGCGTACCCGGCGGCGGCTCAATGCCCAGTGGCGGTGGAGCAGATTATTAATGAGCGCTCAAAACCCAGCCTTTAAAGTTAAGACACGGTATGTAAATGCTGACTTGATGAGCGTTGCTCCCTCGGAGGTCGGGGGAAACAGTGAAGGTTCGCCGGTCAAATGGCTAAGAAATTCCTGGGGGACTTCCGACAGGTTTCGTGGAATAACAGGAAATTCTCTGTATTCCCATCAAGGCCGCATCCTAGATTTTAAAGACCCGCAACCCGGCTACGGCCAGGTCACCGGCTATCCCCTCGAAATGATTAAGTCGCCCGGCGGCGGCCCCGCCTACGACGCGGCGCCGGGGAGCGTTGGCATTGGGTATGGCAGTTATATATCTAATTATCTAATTCTCCCTAATCATATATACTGGGCGGCCGGTGTCGAGGCCTACCACCCGGGGGTTGTTCTAGAAACATTACTTAAAGAAAATCAAATGGTTCCCGACCTAGAACAAGGGGATCCATACTGGAAGATGTTTCTGAAAGATGGTATAGATAGATACGATATCACCCTCGATGTCCACCACGACGGAGTCATGTGGGATCCAATTTTTGATCACCTTAACAATGACGATTATTTTGACGACTTCACTTATAGTTATTTAAGGCCGTCGGATGATGAAAAAATTCGAAAGAAAAGCGGCATGGATGTCCGTGTTGATTCGGTTTATAACTTTTATTTAGATACGACTCCTCCATATGAAGATGCGACTAAAAATGTAGCAGAGTCAATGATTACGAATTTTTATTGTTTAGAATCCGAACTTCGAAACACTGGGTCTTCTGTTAATTCTCAAGACTACTATAATCAAATTACATTAGAAGATAACTTAGGGTGGTTTGTTGTTGGGAATCTTGGAATTGAAAGCCTCACCGAGGAACAACGAGGTGTGCTAGCGACGAGCCAGGCAAGCTATGTAGCGAGCCTGGAAGATACCGATCCCGACATGGCCGGCGCGGTTGGCTCGTTGACCATGGCACAGCTCGTCACCGCGGTCCAGGCCGGCGGCGGAGAGCAACCCGAATGGTTTAACAATATTCAAGGAGGGGTTAATTCTTATAACGAGTCAACTACTGCTGAGTTTTATAGTCTTTATAGTAAAGGTATTGGTGGCGCCTCGAATTCGCTAAGTTTAGCGGCCGGCTTTGTCGCGAAATATAAAAATATGGCAATTTTGTGCTCTGATCTTGATATATTAAGCGATTTAGCAGTAAGAGACGATGATACCTCTGGGGTATCAAATCTTCCATTTTATAACAAGATAACAATTGGTGTGAACGACGACGATATTACTGCTGGCCCCGCCATGGCACAGTATGCTGCAGCCAATCTCGAAGGGGGCTCCTTCTTCAAAAATCTATTGGTCCTTTTCGGTCTTGGTCAACAAGATCTCGATCCTGCCTCCGTCCCTGCTAGCATATTAGACATAATCCAAATGTATATAATTCGAGAAATTGAACGCGCCGCGGGGGAGGGGCTTAGTGTTACAAAGTCGGTACGTACACCGTCCAACCCGAAAGACTCTAGCGTTGCCACGGACATCATCACAGACGGCGGAACCGCGGAAGTTTCCTTTTCGTGGAGGCAATTTATGGAAGATATCCGCGACACCACGCGCCGGGAGCAAATTATGACGCCCCTTCTTGATAGAATAAACAATAATGTAACTACTAGCGACAATTTTATTTTATTAAGAAACTACAATGAAGGATTGGCCGTTGCAGACGATACTTTTCTTGAAAATCTCAAAATACACGCAAGTTCCAACCACATCCGCTTTCCCACAAGAACCTATGAACAAATATTGGCAAACGAGGATTGTTATAGCGAGCCCATATTATATAAAATTGATAAATATCTTGTTTCAACAGTTGCCGGCGCGAACGATACACTATCGCAAACGTTTTATATTAGTGCGCGCGGCGAGAATTGGGAACCTAGGCCGATAACTTATATTGATTCGCAGGTTAAATATGGTGTAGAATATAGATATGATATTAAACAAATAAGGATGGTATTTGGAAATAGTTATGGTTATAGAGATCTTCAGGCCGACAATACACTTATCGGTGGCCGCGGCAAACAGGTAGCAAATTCTTTAGGGTTTTATAGACCCACAGATCCCGAAATAAAATATGACGATTACCTGGACCAGAAGCTCTCCGCGAAGCCGGCCGCGGTAAGGTACGTTGACACTGATCAGGATACCCCCAAATCGCTTCCGACTGGCGACACGACCACGATGAACTGGGACTGGGCCGGGTACCCGACTTCCAATATAGGTGAAAAGACTTATTTACGAGGGAATTTCATATTTAAACAGCCCGTAAACTGGCTCAGTGGGTTTTACTCTGGCCCCGACGCGCAGCAAAAATATGATATATTAATGGATCAGGGTACCCGCCTCTCCGGGAACCCATCTCAGGGCACCATCGCTTCTACATCCCTCGTACTGCAGAATATGTTTATTCAGATATCCGATATGCACGGCCCCCTTTATGGTGGAGCTGTTGGAGGTTACGTTAATTGGTCTGCGTTAACATTGCCAACAGTGTCGACAAACGGTGGCGATTCCCAGACCTCGGCCACCTCCCAGCCCGGTGATGCGGGCTACACCGGTGAGGTAGATGATCCATCTACGTGGTGGGATGAGAGCCGATACGATGAAGAGGAACAGCACCAGCAGGCTCTAGACGAGGCTATGAGCCCCGGCTCCACCGGCGGCGGTGGCGGAGGCTCGTAAAAAGAAAATAAGAAAATGCAAGAAAAAGAATTTGAATATATAAAAGGAGCTGCAAGAACTAATATACCGTGGTTTCGTCCGCAAGCGCACCGGCTAAATTTATGGAAAGAAGAGTTCTTCAAAATTCCAGGCGTAGACAAATATAAGTTTTGGATTTGTGGGGGTGTTTTGGAAAACCGGGCGACTTGGGATACTGACATACTTGTTACTGGAAAAGTTACATCATATATGGAATTGCAAAATATTATGGTATCCGCTACTCAACTTGGGCTTGATCTTAGACAATTAATTGATATTAATTGGAATGATTCTTTAGAAAAATATTTAGAAAAGGGCCCTTGCTCTCGGCGAAGTATATGTTGCGATCATTTTTTTAGATACGAGTGGTGCAACATTGAACATTGTTTAACTGAAATGGATTTTGAGACGATTATTATAAGTCCAACAACTATAAAAAATGGCGCAGTCATCGGTAGAAAAAAAGATCCAAACCCTATAAAACTGGCTTCATCTTTATGGAAAATTGCTATGAATAGGGGCTATAATGTACTTCCATCAAAAAAACAGGCAAAAAGAATAAAAAATGGCATTATTTATAAAGGAAGGCCGACTTTGTTAACATACGATTTGGATTTTAAAACAATTATCCCCCCAAATTATCGGCGTCAAGACCTTTTCTTGAAGGAATCTCGGCCACCACGTGCAGTAACACCTGCTTGGTTGGATTCTCTAGGAAATTAGTATGGCAAGTATTTATTACTATATAGACATTCAAGAAGTGGAATATTATAGCGAATCGACCGCGGTGACCTGGGGCTGGTACGCCGCCAACCAATACTCGGTGGCGCCCGGGGAGCTAGCGACGGCGCTGGTCGCCCCAAGCGTCGACGCCATTCCTCCACTAGAAACTTTTTCAGTCGGCCCGATCGAGTTCCAGGATCAGGGGCAATATTCCATTGCTCAGTTCATGACCAAAATCAATGATGCTTTTGACACAGCGTACGCCCACGGTGACGCACCAAGGCTATATCAGATTCAACTTACGCCGCGGCGCGAGCGCAGCCCGGACGGCAGCGCCTTGCTCAGCTCCACAGCCGGCGCCTGGGACCAGGGCTTCAGGCCCCAGTACATTCTGAACTATCCCGAGGGCGTCGCCGCGCGCGACCGCGGCGAAATTTTAATAAATTATGAGATCTTTAATGAAGAGCGTGTTATTTTTAAACTTTTGTTTCATTCTGGAGAACACGGATCCTCACTTGCGTCAACTCCATCAATCCCGGCTGGAGGCGGCCGCACGGCAAATTCACCACCTTGGGCCACCGTTAAAGTCAAAAGTAAACTAAACGTTGCCAAAGCTGTTGAAGTTCCGTATTGTTCAATATCCACCACTATTACTGACAAACCCCCTGTCCCTCCTGATATATTATTTGTTCCCTATGTGAGCGTCAATAACAAAGTGTTAATTATGTTAAATTCTACTGCCGGCGAAAGATTAGAGAAGCCAATTATGCTGGATGATGATGACGTAACGTTTATAAGAGAGGAATATATTTCTCAGCACGGCATCGACATCTACGCCGGCGGTGACGACGCGGCCGCGGTGACTCACGGCGACATACTTTTGCAATATAGAAGCGACGACCCGGTAAAAAAATATGAAATATTTAGAGTTGATCGTAAACCAACAAATTATCAAAGTTTTAAAGGTTTTCGAATTGCTCGAATTGAAGAAAAGATAGGCCCCGATAAAGATTCTACTGCAGCTTCTTTTATAGACACAATTCAGCCAAATAAAAAGTATTGGTATTGCGCGCGAGCTATTGATGTACACAACAATATCTCTAATCCAACTTATATTTTTGAAGTCGAGATGGTGGACAATAGAGGACAAATGTATTTTATAAGCAAGCCGATTGCTTTTGATACGCCGATGCTAAATTATAAGAAACAAGGCAGAAGGTACGTTGCTATTCGTCCGCGATCATCCCAGACAGTGTATGACCCTAGTTCTGATCAGGCAGCCAATTTGGGTTCTGTGGCTATCGACCAGCCCCCAGGCGCAGGTGCAGCAATTTTAGGAGTGGCGAGTATTGAAGATTCAATTTGGGAGAAAAAGTTCAAAATTAGAGTGACCAGCAAAAAGACTGGAAGGAAAATTGATTTAAACGTGACGTTTAAAAATGAGGGAGTTATTATTCCATAGGAAATAACTAATTGTTATTACTATTTATATACAGAAAGAGGTTTAAAAGATGGGTTTCTTAGATAATTCAGGCGACATTCTACTTGATGCGGTCCTCACGGATGCCGGTAGACTTCGCTTAGCCAAGGGTGATGGGAGTTTTAAAGTTGATAAATTTGCACTTGGCGATGACGAGATTGATTATACTTTATATGACAAGAACCATGCCAGTGGTTCTGCTTATTACGATTTGAGTATTTTACAAACACCAGTATTGGAGGCATTTACTAACAATATGTCTAGCATGAAGTCTAGACTTTTGACTGTTAATAATAATGATCTTTTATACCTGCCGGTTATTAAATTATTTACACAATCCGGCTTAGGATCTGAATTAAATGCGAATGGGTCTTTTGTGGTACCGGTTGATAAAAGCACTGTTGAAACTGGCTTCGGCTCCGCTTTGGGTGCTGGATTATTAAACGGGTATATCCCCTCAGATGATCCCGGCAGGATTGAACTCCATCAAGGACTTAATACTAATGAAAAACCCAAAGAGGAACCACTTCAATCCCAATTAGTTGAAAGTCAGTACATTGTTCAAATTGATAATCGATTGGGACAAATTTTCCCGACCGCCGATTCTCAAGCGTCCGGGGACCAGGTCGAAGGCGCAGCAAATGTGCAACTTGCTCCCGCAAGTTATGCTTTCTTGGATGATGATAATATTGCTAACTATTATTTTGTAGCATCCCAGGGCCGCGGCTTTGTGGGTAATTTGAGGTCAACTGAAGCCTCAAATATATTGGGGCCCCGAGGAACTAAGATTAGTTTTCGAATCGGTGCTAGCTTGGAATTGAGAAACAGTGAATTCTTATTTGATCAGCTCGGAACAGTCGGCACCGCGACGATTGCAAACTCTGCCGCCGACGACGGCGACGGCACCGCTCTAAACCCTGCCTCAAACGCCTATAAATTTATTGATTCTACTGTTCGGATTTCTGGTGTTAATACAGGCTTTAGTGTTGATATACCGCTTAGGTTTGTTAAGTTAAGCGCATAAGGATATAAATAATGGCAAATTCATTTAAGACAATTAACCCAAAAGACATAGTTTCAACAAGAAATTTATTGCACGAAGCAATACCGCTAACAGGAGCGATTATATCTGGTACGTATATTGATAATAATATCAAAAACTTTTCTCATGGAATGTTTCAATCAATATACGATTATCCCTATTTAAGTTCTTCTGCAAATCACATAATGGATTTGACTCTCGGGTATGCAAACACTTCTAGTCTTTCGGGCGCTTCCAATACGCAAAATGCTAAGAAAATTAACATTTATAACGAGATGGCTCAGGTGCTTGCTGGATTTGATGCATCCAGTAACTTGAGAAGGTTCGATGAGGACGGCGACTTAACTGGTGGAGCTAAGATTCAGCAGGCCATCGTTTTTAATTTTACGAGACTTTTACAGAAGGACGAGATTAAGAAAGGCAGCTTCGCGTTGGAACTGGGGGTAAGTTCTTCGTATCTTGATCCGTTTAGTGGCTATAGAATCAAACTTACTGATTATAGTGGCTCTGATGGGTTTAAGGTGAATTCACCAGCCGGCGAGTTTGGCATTCTGTATGCTACAAGTAGCGGCGCTGAAATATCTTTAGCTGAATCCAATGTCGACGGTAATGGATATATGAAAGCTGGCTTAATATATTATCAAGCCGGCATTGTTATTGTATCATCTTCTATCTTTGGAAGCGCAGTTACTTCTAGTGGACCTACCGACACCGACAATTATGGCGGAATTGCACCAATTAGTAGTTCGGTTTTAAACATTTCTGGCGGAATGAATTCTGCCGGCGATTCAATCGAGGCATTACTCACAGGTTCTGCGATTAGTTCGTCTTGTGATGCCATAAGGCATAGAATTTATAATATTCAATTTAACAACACAACGGAATTAAATTCTACGGTTTATTTCTGTAGAGCAAATCATGGCGATTTTAATTATTCTGCAAATCCAACATACTTGAGTGCAAGTAAAATGGTGGTTAAGAATAATTCTACAGATTCGCCAGTAAGTTACGCTACGGCGGTTGGTCTTTATTCTGCTGATAACGAACTTTTGGCAGTTGCTAAGTTGTCCGAGCCACTTAAGAAAGATCCTACGACAGAATTTACGCTTAGAGTTAGACTGGATTATTAACGTACGTTTCTTAAAAATTGGATCAAACTATTTATAATAGTAGGGATCTAAAATGCCGTTTTACAGATTTAAGAAAAATGATGTATATTTTAATACATTAAAGACTTACCCAGAGGTAAAGTTTTTCATTTATAATCAAGTGTCATATTATAATGATACTCCTCATATCTCTGGATCTTTCACTGGTTCACTTCGGGCAACTTCGCCCGGCCACGTTAGTTTATTCGAGCTTAATATTGATCGCCGCGCTGGCAGTAACGGATATATAAGTGAATTCAAGGACCCAGATGGCGACTTAGTTCCTATCAAGTCTGTTAAAAATACTGGCCTGATATATCAATTTATGGTGAAGGATGCCACAAGGCTCGCATTTAGTTCAGTTACGTCGACAGCCTTTGGTGGGGCCGAGATCGGCGAGGTATTCACGGGCAGCTATCCTTACACAGCTACAATAACAAAGAAATATTATCCTGCAGCACTCGATCGTTCTGAGGCCCCGTCGATTACGCGCATCGCTGGTGGCATTGGTCGACAAGTATCAGATTCGGGCTCTGTAACACAGTTAAGAGCTCTGAAAAACACGATAAATCACTATAATTATGTTAATCCTCATTTTCTTTATTCGTCTTCATATATTGGGGGCCCGACAGATGCTCCCGGTGTTTTAAATCGAGATTTTGATAATATTGATGTTGGATTAATTGATATACCATCGATTTTTTATGGAAGTAAAATTAAGCCCGGCACCATAAAATTAGATTTTCTTATTTCCGGCAGCCTTCATGGCCGCCTGCGCGATATAAATCAAGACGGCGTTCTTTATCAGACTGCACCAGCCGGCTCACCGGGTTCGGGTACGGTTGCTGGTATTGCTTTATATAACGAAGGCTTTATTATATTAACAGGCAGTTGGGATTTATCTGACGGATCACACACAGAGGATTATGTTACAAAGGGTGTTAATGTGGCGCCGTCTTGGATTTACTTCGCTCAATCGATATCATCTTCGGTAGGTCTTGCCGACAACACTTGGATAACTACACCATCCTCTTCATTTTTGCTTGAAATGAGTGGCACTACGAAGATTCAAAATCTCACTATGTTTGCGAACGCTCCAAAGGGCGCCCTCAATCAATCAGGCAATCCGACATTCACAAATTATGTTACAGGCGCGATTGGGGTCACAAGTAGTATGGCATATATACAGAATCGAGAGATAGGTATTAAAAATATTGTTAGTTCGTCGTATAATACGCCTAGTGCTTCTTTTGAAAGAACCACTTATATTTCTAAAGTCGGAATATATGATAAAAATATGAATTTGATTGCTATAGCAAAGCCGGCAACTCCTATTAAGAAGACTGCCGAAAGAGATTATACTTTTAAGATCGAACTGGACATTTAATGATTCTGGGGTTGGATGTTTCAACTAGCATAACTGGTTATACAATATTAGATTACGATGGCAATGTCGTTGCTTGTGACCACATCGATTTGCGCAAAGAAAAGAATTTTTTTAAGAAGGCCCGGGAAATCCAGGGTCGTCTCCATTTTATAGCGGACACATATAAAATAGAGCACGTCTATATTGAGCAGTCATTGCAATCGTTTCGGTCGGGCTTCTCTTCAGCGCAAACGCTTTCATTATTATCAAAAATTAATGGCATTGTTTCCTGGTTGTGTTATAATATATTTGGAAGCGAACCGCAATATTTTGCCGCAACATCCGCTCGCAAGCTCTGCGGTATTAAAGTTCCCAAGGGCCAGAAAGCAAAAGCGGTGTCGCTACAGTTTGTGGTTGACAACGTACCCAACTTTGAGGTACAATATACAAAACATGGAAA
>CEPZ01013711.1_pt1 | contig 23042 bp, 42 predicted proteins | sample 530461 | NCBI WGS metagenome assembly CEPZ01 (sample SAMEA2620106, study PRJEB7988) | marine metagenome | isolation source: saline water (ENVO:00002010), including
TTATCTTTATCTATTGTGGCCTGTAAACAGCGTATCATTTCAGCAGCCAAATTGTTAAGCACCTCAACTAATGAAGTAGGTTCTTCAATGACTTCTAAATCACTTAAATTAAAGTGTTCAGCACTTCCTAATAAACTTTCTAAATTATCATTTGCCATTATCTTCTGTGTTTATTCATAGCATCCCTATGTACTTGCGCTTCGTGCTTCTGCTTATCGCTGAAATAAGCTACTATGTTTAATCCCTTTATCACTTCGTACTTTTGTATTACATCCCATTTATCTATTCTACTATTAGTTAAATTATCAAGCGTTACCATCCAGCCCCAGCGTTCTATGAAGCCTTCATTTCTTGCTTCGCTTCTTTTATCTTCGCTGTCGCTTTCTGTATCAAATAAGTTTTTATATCCTGCGTTGAGTTTTCCAAGTGATGATAAAAAAAAACACCTATCGGATATGCAATAGTTATAGGCATATTCTTATAAAAGTTTTCAGACGTTTCCCGTATTACTTCACCATCAATTTCTATATCACGCCAACGCAAATACTTACGTTCAACAGGCCTACATATTGTAGTAAGTATCTTATGTAGATTGTTAAAAATTACATCTTCGTTTGTTGATGCGTCTTGTAGTAATTCCATAGCAGATATATATTCGCCAAATAGTAGCTTTCTTGCATCTAACTGAAATTCGTACCATTTGCCACCTACTTTAAATCTCTTAGCTTTTAACGTCTTAGGTAGTTCAGTTTCTAAAAACTTCATCTTTTTAATAAGATCGTTATACTGTTCTAAGGATATATCTTTTATTACTTCTTTTTTTTCGCCTGTAAGAACACATAAAATATTTATAATACGTTGTATAGGCTTCTGCTCTGTTTGTAGTACAGGGCGCAGATTAATATACTTTTCGAGTGTTATGTCGTCCCAAGTTGTAGGCAGTGTAAAAGTAATCTTCTTCATAATTAATAAATGTGAAATAATTTAAAAAAAACATAAACGCTAAAACTTTTTTAACGTATTGCATACCAACCTCTATTATGTTTCTTTAAGTGTATTAGTGCAACGTATCTAAGTGCATCAAGTAAATGGTTGAACTTATCGACAGGCTTACCTACACGCTTATTATTTTTGTCAACAGCCCACTTATAGTTTTTAATTTCTTTAATTAAGTTTAGTGAGCTGGTAGTAATAACCAGTTTATGACGTTTAATAATATCTATTCCGTTTTGGATACTGTCAGGTCCTTTAACTGCGCTTTTAGAATTGATATTCATACGATATAGTTCTTCCACAGATTTCGGCTCAGAACTGTCACAGATCACTTCAGTTCTATCTACAATAGGTTTAAGTCGTTCTGCTATGTCCTGGTTCGTTAGTCCGTTAGTATATAATATTTCATCTAAGTAAAGTGTATCATCGTGCTTATAAACGCCAATACAGGCAGTAGGGTCAACGCTATAACCAAAGTCTAAGCCATAGCTTATTAGCTTTGCATTGTTCGGTATTGTATCGCAGTATTCAAATTGAGTATATACGTTGTCTTGACTTGAACCCTGAAGCCCTAAGCCATATATCTTCCAGTAATTTTCGTCTAAGTCTTTAAGGCGTTCTATTTCGTCTTTAATACTTTGTTCTAAAAATGGATTATCTCGGTAGGTTGTTCTGTGAAATTCTGCATCGGGCCTGGTGATAACATCTTCATATATCCAGTGGTATTCGTCAGAAGGATTGTAGTCTATTATAATGCGCCCTGTTGTTCTGAATATCAACTGCTGCCAGTCGTCATAATTTAACTCGTTGCACTCATTAATAAAAAGTAAATCACGCTTACGCCCTCTTACCTTTTGGCTTTGATCTAAGCTGATAAATTCTACTAAGTTGTTATATAGTAAATACTCTGAATTGCTTTTATTATGATAGTCAGGATTGTATATATTATGCTTCTTTAGTATATCTATGAAGTCCCGCATTACAGTAGCTCTAAGGGCTGGAAATGTCTTACGGCATATAGTTACAACCTTTTCACTATTCTGGTTGCAGAATACAGTTATAATCCATAGAAGTATGTTGTATGTTTTGCCTGATCTTGCACCGCCCTGTTCAACTATTATCTTTTTCTCAGACTCTAGTAAGTGACGAAATACTTTATTTGTCTGTATCTTTGCTGTTATCAATGATTTCTATTTTAAAAGCTGAAGGACCGCCCTCTATTGATAGCTCAGTTTTTTCAACATATCCACGCTTTTTTCCTTTGCACTTTAAATAGAATATCGTTGAGGTTGGATTACCACCCTGTATCTGCTTATGTAGTTGGCTTTCTGCAAAGTCTACGGCTATTTCGCCAATGCCATCTACTTCTTTTCTAAAGGCTTCATCGTCATTATACCAATCATAGAAAGTGCTTCTTGCTACGTCTACATTTTTACAGGCAGTAGTAACAACACCTAACGACTTTTCAAGTGCTTTAACTAATTTCTTTTTTAATATGTCCGACTTCGTAGGTTTAGGCATCTTGCATTTCTTTTACTTTATAAGGCTTACCATTTACTTTAACTTCTAAATCTTCATCAAGTTTCAACATCCTGTCTATTATTACTTGACAGTATTTATTATCAAGTTCCATTCCGTAGCATTTTCTTTTGAGTTGATGTGCTGCTACCATAGTTGTACCACTTCCTAAAAATAAATCAAGTATTAATTTATCTGAATATGATAATAGTATTTCATTAAAGAAGTCAATCACCTTTGGGCAAGTATGTCCTCCCGTATCCTTTTGTTGCTTAACATTAAACTCAAACATATCATTTGCTCTTGCTTTTCTGTCAAACTTTCCCATAAATAATATAGGTTCACAAAGTCCTAAATTAGCAATCTTGCTGCCTGACATTTTATTCTTTGCATACCATACTGCAAACTCTGTTATATCAAAATTAGTATAATAGTATTTTAAATTCTGTTTACCTGTCGTTATTATTTGTTTATCTGAATTATTTATTAAGTTCCAAACATAGCTTATTATAAAGTCTGCATATTGTTCATCTGTTAAATTGTCTTGATGTGTTTCATATTTATATCCGATATTGTAAGGCGGGTCCGTCAATCCTAAATCTGCTTTATCTCCATCCATTAGCTTTGCCACTTGGTCTGCATCTGTACTATCACCACACAATAACCTATGCTTTCCTATTTCTATTAAGTCCCCTAATACAATATCTGTTTCTATTTCGTCAGGAATTTGGTAATTATCTTCTTCTGCTTCTAATTCTGTTTCAACATCAAAAGGTAATTCTAAGCCCCAATCTTCTAACTGTTCTTTATCCCATTCATTAGCTAATACATCCCAATCCCAACTACCAAAACCTACGTTATCTTTAATAATAAATTCTTGTTGCTGTGCTGGTGTTAGATCACTTGCTTTGATAATGGGTACTTCTTTTAGTCCCGCCTTTTGACAGGCTCTAAGGCGCATATTACCGCCTAATACTACCATATCGTCATTTACTACAATAGGCCTTATCTCTAACATTTGCGGAAGTTCTTTTATTGACTTAACAAGTTGATTAAACTTTTCGTCTTTTATATAACGCGGATTATCTGCATTAACTTTTAAGTCTGATATTTTAGCTTTAATCGTTTTCATCAATGTAACAAAGATATAAAATATTAACGTCTGTATATTCTGCTATGTTTACTACGCCATTTATATTAAATTGTTCCTTTACTACGCCACTTACTACGCTTTCATAATATAGCCCTTCAGCATCAATATAGTAATTATGTTCTATTTTAATTCTTTTTTTTGGCATTTAAACTTATTGATTTTGGATTATTTTTGTCGTGCCAACCTATTAACATATTCATATAGTTTTTAAAACAAGTATTACACGCCCAACTAATAGATATTCTATTGTTAAGTGTTTTTAGTATCGGGTTAAAGTTTTCTTTTAGCCAGTTAATATCACATTCTCGCGGCAAGTGTTGCGATGTTTTATAGGTTTCTATTGCTTTTTCTATTGTCATAAAAGCTTACGTTCTATAATTCTTAAAAACAAAGGGGTGGCAAGAACTAACCACCACCCCCGAACAAAACAAACTAACATTATACTAATCCAAAAAGATAAGCAGAATGAACAATTAAAGGGCTTGAAGTCAAGTCTACCCTTTAACATAGGTAATATATAATCAACCCACGTAGTAACAAAAGTAATGATTAATATTATAACTTTTATTTCACTCATAAAAATCTTCTAATTCCCAGCTTTCTTTTATCTTAATACTTAGGTTGTTTATCATTAGTGAAATAGTAGAGTAGCTTATATTACTTTTTTTACTGAAGCTCTTTTTATTTCCTCTGCATAGTATCAACTGTTGCAGTAGTATTTTATCCATTCCCGATAGATTGTTTATTAGTTCATTTAGTCTTTTTTCGCTAAATCTTTTTTCGTGTTTTATTTCAGTACCGTTTAGTTCTGAAAAGTGCTTATCTGGAAATACATAAGTTTTATAGTATTTACTTTGTTTAGAATATAGCATCAACAGGCAACATTTATAAACGTAACTTCTTAGCATTTCTTGATCTTCTAATACTTTTAAGAAGTCTATGCCTTTTTCGTAAAGGACCAGCAGTACTTCTTGTTTATAATCATCTAAGAACTTAACGCGATAATGTTTTCCGATGTTAGAAATGTTTTCTTCCATTTCAGATATTAACATAGTTCATAGCGTAAAGCGTAAAGTTATGTAATTTTTTTAATATGCTTTTTATCTTAAATCTTCTAGTTCTTTAATGATGTTTAAAAAATCTTCTAGTTCTAAAGCTATGTAATCTAAAGAATGATTTTTACGAAAGACTACAACAGGCATTGTTCGGGCTGGTGCATCGTTTTTACTTTGTTGTAACGCTTTCCAAATGTTTAGTTTCTCTTGGTTCTTACATTCCCAGCTAAACTCGCTTATTATACTATTGTCGTCAATGCAGATTATATCGCCTTTGAAATTAAGCCCACCGCTTAAAGGTGTGCGTCTTACGTTAGTTTCAAACTTCTTGTTAATTTGTTTAGCTACTTCCCTTTCAAATCGTTTTCCCTTTTGTTGACTACTTTTGCCGCCCATAGTTAAAATATTGTTAGTTGTGCTTGATGTTGTTTTAGTCTTTTAATTGCTGCTTCGTAATAATCTGTATCTAATTCACAAGCAGTTAAATCATATCCTAAATTGTGACAAGCAATCGCAATGCTTCCACTACCTAAATGAGTTTCTAATATTTTATCATTTTCTTTTGCATAGTTCATTAATAACCATTCATAAAGTTTAATTGGCTTTTGACAGGGATGTATTGTTTGTTCTTCTCTATGTATATTCTGCCATTTTAGATGAACATAATCAACTCTTTTTAGTCTTGAATAACTTGCTATCTCACAGACTGAAAAATTAGTTTCTCTTTTTACTCCTTTATTCCATATTATAGCGCCACCTTTATTATTAAAGCAATTATAATAATTAGCACCCCAAATAATCCGCTCTTTACTTACTCTTTGTAACTCTTTAAAATATTCTTTAGAAGGGATATTATTATTCCACCTAACTTCTTTTCCTCTTTTATTACCTGTTTGCTGTACAAAATTACCTATTCCATAAGGTGGGTCAACAATAGCTAAATCGAAGTAGTTATCTTCATACCTTGACATCAGCTTTAAATTATCTTCGTTTGTAATTTCAATCATCTTTACCCATAAATCTTAATATAAAAAAATAACTTAATATTATTATTGTAAAAAATATGTCTGCATCAGTCATTTCTTTTATCCCACAGCGAGTTACATATAGCTACCGCCTGTTCTTTAGTCTTTGCTGACTTATCCCGTATTGTAATTAATACGCATCTTCTTATAAAATCTTTTTTCTTTTCGTGTGGTTTTGGTGTAGGCATAATTTAATATTTTAATTTCTGTTGCTTTTATTATTTCTAAACATAATGCTTCAGGTATTTTACTACGTTCATAATTTCCCTTTAATCCCTGAGTTCCTGTGGTGCTTCCTCGTGGTGCTTCCTCGTGGTGACATTTTTTATTATTATTATAACATTTAGGTATTGGCTTCCATCCATTTTGATTAAATAAAGATCTAATATTGTTACTCCAAACATCTGTTGGCTTCATTCTATTGTCGCCATAACTACAATAAGTAATTGTTGTCCGATGAAATTCATTCATAAAATCCATTTTTCTAAGCATTCCAACAGGGTTTTCTATGTAATATAAACAATTATATTCTTTAATTAATTTAATAACATTCTTAATTAATCTATCGCTTTTTTTTGCAAAATCTGTTTTGGGAAGTTGGTTATTTCTATGATGGGAAATTGCTGCTATTGAATAAGTAGTACAGGGTGGTGATGCCCACAGCAAGTGAGGCTTAAAAGGTATATCATTAATAGTTAAAAACTCAATATCCTTCACAAGATCAATATCTTTAAAATCATTTATATCAACACTAAAAACATTATGTCCCCTATCATCAGCTATTTTACCAACTGACCTACTACCAGCAAATAATTCAATCACATTCATATTTAACTTTATTATTTTTACGATTATAATAATCTACTTTCTTTTTAAGTTTTTTAAGATCCTTATCAGGTGCTTCTACTATTACTTTGTTGCCGTCTTTATTGATCCAAGTTGCTTTCATTTTCTTATTTCTAATCCAATTAATAACCCGAATATAAAACAAACTATATATCCTAAAATTATATATAACATTATTTCAGTCATTATTTAAAAACATATAATAAATACACATTCCTATTAGTCCGATCATTGTTAATAATATTATAGCAGTCAAAATTCACTTAGTTTTTCAAGTTTCTTAATGTCGTTTTTAAGCTCTGCTATTACTCTAAAGTTCTTTAAATTCTGTAACTTTTCATTACTTAAATCAGTATTTTGTTTGCAACAGAAATCATATAAATCATTAATAAGCTCTATCGTTCTTTTCATCAAATCCAATACTTCTGCTGACTTTTCAGGAATTTTAAAAGTGCCATTATTCTGAATATGTTTATACTTAATTTCTTCAATGAATTTATTAAGATCAATTTTAATTTTTAATATTTCAAAGTTTGCATCGTTCATAATTCTATAATATTTAATCGTTTTAAGTTATACCATTCGCCAACCTTTAAGCTATCTTCAGTTATTATAACCTCAACACCTTTTGTAGGGTGGTGCAAGTGATACATATTAACCCTTACTTCTTGTACTACCTGGTACTTATTACAGCTACATAATAACAATATTAAGCTAATTAAAATCTTCATCTTTATCGGTTTCGTACCAATTTACAATTTTTTTATCTAATTTCATTTTAGCTTGTTTTTCAACAGGTGGGCTATTATGTCGCTTTGCATAGATGCCACCAGGCAAGTAATAAGTATTTTTTTTAATGTCGTAGAACATTTTATATATACCGTTCTTAGATACGCCCTTCGGCTTACTTTTAGCTACTTTAATAAACACTTCATTACTTTTATATGGTTCGCCATTTTCATCATTTAGCCCTTCAGGTGGTCGCCATATAATTATCATTAATAGTCCTTTACGAAACCACGCCTGGCCACCAGCAATTTCGCGAGGCGTAGGCATAGGAAAAAATGTCTTACCGCTTCTTATAATCGGTGCTTGATCTCTAACGTGGGTTATTACGCAATTATGACGTTCTTTAGCTCTTGCGTTTTTTCTTATGTCCCCTAATATCCTTTCTATGTATAAGTCTTGCCTACCTTCGTCTTTTGAAAAGTCGTGGGCTAGTTCATTAAAAGGGTCTATTAGTGTTGTATGTATTGTAACATTTTCTGTTTGTTCTATTTTGTCTACTATGTTAAAAAATGTTTCTGCTGTTAATCGGTTGTCTAAAGGGTCTATTATGTAAAAGTATTCAGCTACAAACATTTCAGCACCTACCTTTTCAGCTTCAGACATAGCACCAGGAAACTTTTTTATATATGGCTTTCCAACGTATTTAGTACATAGCTCTGCTATGATGTCTGCTGTTGTACCCGTTTCAGGTGTAAAAATAACGTGTTTAAGTTTATGCTGTACACTAAGATTAACAAGTACGTCTAACCAAAACTCTGTTTTACCATCGTGAGGCGCACCAGCAATGTAGGTAGTACAACCTAACTTTACTGTTATCGGTATATCCCAGCCTATTGTATAGCCTTTTTGATTACCATTTTCTCTAAGGTCGTTTAGTTCACTTTGTTTATCTTTAACTTTATGCCAGTAGTTCATTTAAGTAGGTGTATAAGATTCGTCATTATTATCGTAAGTTCCATTTGATCTGCTTTTCCAACGTGATAAACGTCTTGCTATTGAAAAGCTGGTTTGTTTTTCGAACCTCATCTTTTTGTCATTAGGTCCATGTTCGGTCCAGTAGCTTTCAAATTCATCTAACATTTTCTCAGGATATTTTTCTTTATGCTCTGCTAAGAGTTTATTAAACTCTGCTTTTCGATTATTCATTGTTACTTGTTTATTGTTATATTGTTTATTTATACTAACAATGGTATGGCTTTGCTTTGTACTGTGCTTTTGCAGTGCTTTGTCTAGTGATTTGGTAGTTGATATTGTATTTTTTACAATAGCAATTATGTTACTTGAGTATTGATTTTGTGATTTTTCTATTAATTTTATAAAGCCCCAATCAATTAGATCGTTTAAATGTTTAGTATATGTGCGCCAGTTCTTAATTCCAAGTGCTTCCATTACCATTTGCGAAGGAAACCCAAACTTATCCTTCCAGCCTAATCTATTACAATGTTCTATTGCAAAGAAATAAATAGCTGAATGAGTAGGATTTATTTTCTCAGGATTATTAAAAGAAAATTCAAACCAGGCTCTTGACAGTTCGTAACTATTCATAGTTTAAAAGAAAAAATGCCCTCATATACAAAGCCGTATCAGGTACAAATGCAACCTACTTTATATAATATTGGGCAATAAGTTTAAAATATTTCATTTGTTAGATTGATACGGTTTTACAAATATAGTAATTTATTTTAATTTATTTAAACATAAAAAATCATTTATATTTTCTTGATCTTTAAATATATGTTTTTTATTATGTATTAAGTCTTCTACTTCTATTTTATCAAATGGTTTATTTCCTCGTATTATACACACTTGTAAAGTCCATCCATTAAATAATTCTTTGTGTGAATTTATTTTTTTTGCAATTACAGCAAGTTGTTTAAATGCGTCTAATTGTTGATAGCCTATACTTTCTTTTTCGTGTTTATATTCTGCCAATCTTATTATTTTCCGTGCTTTTTTTACTTGTAATAAATCTAAATCTATTGAAGTCATAATTTTGGGTAAATTTTCCCCTATAAACTGATTTAATTCACTATTAAAATATTCTCCTAATTTTGTCATAAGATTTCATTTTTAATAAGTGTTTTTATTTCATCCCAGCCCCATTTAACTTTACTTTTATCCATAATTAAAAAATCGCCTTTATATGTATTATTGTTTCTATTACTATTGATACTGTCTTTAATAATATCTTTTATATTAATAGCAAAACAATTAGTATAATCTATGTTTGATTTTAAATAAATTGATTTTTTATAATTTTCTTTAGGTTCGTTAGTCCACTCATTTAGATTAAAATTAAACTTAAAACACTTTCTTTTTAAGAAACTAATTTCATACCAATTTTCAGGTATGTCATAATTAACCCATTGAGGGCTAACCTCAACCTCTACAAAGCCTATTAAGTCTTTTTTATAACCTATTTCATTATTATCTACTATATGTTTAAAATAACAAAGATCATAATCATATCTATTTTCATAATTTTCATTAAATTCTATATTCCAATCAGTAATATATTCTAATTTTTTTCTAATTATTAATTCTTCTTTGATATTATAACCTTTAGTAATTCTATTTTTAGTTTTTAATAATGTCATTTTTAATTTTATTAGCGATATGATACATAAATTTAGGCATAACAGAGTTGCCTATTCTAGCCCATTGTTCATTAAACGAACCTATAAATATAAAATCTTTAGGAAATGAAGAAAGTATTTTTATTTCGTTTATTGTAGGCCTGCGTTCATTTCCTTTTTTTTCTTTAAATAATAAGCTGCTTGTTTTCGTTATAGTATAACAAGGCCTGTGCGCTGTTATCCATTCTTTATCAAATTGCCCTCTATTTTGTTGTATTATATTATCAAATAAACTATTAACTGTTATTATATTTTTAACAGGCTCAGGAAATTCAGGCGTTCCATTTTTAACACCAATAAAAATTAATCTTTCTCTGCTTTGAGGTACTTCGTAATACATAGAATTCATTAATTTACATTTAACACTATATCCAGTATCTTTTAAAGCTCTCATTATTTCAACAAATCTACCCTTCATTTTGCCTCGCATCATTCCTGGTACGTTTTCCATAACAAATACTTTAGGCTGTATTTCATTAATTAATCTTATATATTCAAAAGATAAATTATTCCTTTGATCTGTAACATCTCTTTTGCCTTTAGCGGACGAAAAACCCTGACAGGGTGGTGACCCATCAAATATATCTAATTGACCTTTTTTTAATCCAGTAAAGTCTAATATTTCTTGCCCTGTTACTGTTGCTATATCTCTTTGCCATATAGGAACATTAGGAAAATTTAATTTAAATGTTTCTACTGCGTTTTTCTCCCATTCAATAGCTAAAAGTTCTTTAAACCCAGCCCATTTATAACCTAAAGAAGAACCACCACAACCTGCAAAAGTTGATATTACTGTTGGTTTACCACTCATAGCCGCAACTCGGACATTGATGATCTGTTTCTATATCTTCATTAACATCAAATTCAGGTTGATAAGGCTCTTTAATCTCATTAGATTTATAAGTTTTTTGTAACCATCTATTAACTACCTGTCTTGATGTACCAATTTCTTCACAATAGTTATCCCAACCTTGGAACTTTTGTTCCGAGGTTAAATCTGTTCTTACTCCGGGTTTAGATAACATCTCTCTTGCAATCCATAGCTCTTCTAATATCTCATTTGTTAAGTTTTTCCATTTATAGAAAAAAGTCTTTGTTTTTTTTACTGAATTATCATAATCCCAATCATTAGGAACTGCTGGTAATTCATCTGTCATTACTATTAAATCATTCATTTTATAATCTATTATATATTAATTGTTCTTTATAACTTAAATCTTCATACTTATAAGTTGGTATACAGCCATACATATTTTCATCATAATAATAAGGCTCATTTTTGCCTTTAATATGTATTATAATCTTTTCATTATTATTATGATAACGATGATATTTATAAATTTTAGAAGCTGAACAGTTAAATTTAACTGCTATTTCTTTATAATTAAAGCCCTTCAGAACTAATAAACCTATTTTAGCAATTTCTTTTTTCGATAACATACCAACCTTTTTTAAGTAGGATATTTCAGAACGGTAGATCGTTATCCGTTTCTATATCGCTAACGGGTTCTTCTAACTTCATTTCTGTTTGATCTTCGTCTTTAGCTTTAAACACTTTCCAGGCTTCAAGCGTTGTGAAATATCGTTCTTCCCATTGTCTGCATTTTATGTTGAAGTCAACGTCTATAATATCATCAACTTTATTATACTTTAAAAAGTTTTCTACTTTATCTGAACCGAATATTTCAAAACAATATAAGTTATTATATTCTGCGTCTGTTGTTAAAGTAAATTCTACTTTTTTCCAATCTTTACCAGCCTTAGAAGTACCTTTCCTGACTTGCATTACTTTGTCAATTTTTCCTGTTACTTTCATTTTTATTTGTTTTGTTACTTTCATTTTTATTTGTTTTAAAAAGGATGGATGCTTTTTTAAAGCTATATAGTTCCAAACGTCATTGTATAGCTTCCACCCTTTAATTATTAATTAATCTTTAAATTTTTATTTTCCTGGATTGAACAGCCTTTAACTTGTTGACCATCTTTAATAGCTTTTTTAATAGCCATTTTGTCCGCCTGTTCAGTTACTTTAATTACTTTAAATACTTTAGGCAAAGCGTTAACATCGTCAACAATTACGCTTTCACTTTTTCTAGTGCTGAACTTAGTAAAGCCAACTTCAAAAGCCCCAAACAAATTAACTGCGTTTAAAAGCCTGTTTTTTAAATATGACACAACATTACTGTTTTGTCGTTTAAGTGCCTGTAATCGCTTTATTTCATCGTCTATAAGCATTGTAAAGGCTTCTTTTTCTTTAATTACTGATAGATATGCAATAGATTTACTTTGTAGCTGGGTTTCGTTGATCTCTAACTGCTCATTAATTTCGTCTGTTATTTCGCCTTCAGCATCTTCTACTTGCCTTATTAGCTCTATGTAGGTTTCTTCAATTTTGTATAGTGTTTGTTTTTCCATTTTGTTTGTTTTTATAATTGTTCGTTTAATTTATTTACTTCTCTTTTTAATCTTCTTTTCCAGTAACTAAGTGCTTTATTTTTAATACTTAGTTTTTCTTTTAGTTTTTTTTCGCCAAATAGCCCAAACATTATTTCGTTATCTATATATTTTACAATATAATTTTTGCGTTTTTCTGCCATTTCAATATTAATAATTATATCATCAATAATATCTAATTGTTTTCTTATTGCCTTCATAATTACTGTTTTTTAAATTGGTCCGCTTCAACATCAGAATAAATACCGTATTCATACGCATTGATTAATTTAAGTGTAAGTCTATCCTTCAGGCGTTTTTCTGCCATAGCAAAAGGATAAGGTACTTTACAATTACTTAACGATGCTTCGCCAGTAGCCCATATTTCATTATCTTTTAATACGGCTGTTCCTAAAAAGGCTACGCTGTCTTTATCGTTTCTTAATAAAGTAGGTAATTGAAATATAATTTTTTCTTTATTTGCAATCTTTTCGACTGCATCGTGAGTAATAATCCACTTAGTAAGTGAACCCCTTTTTAATTCCCAAAAATCATTCTTAGATAGATCGTACTTTTTGGCCAGTTCTTTAATGTTCATTTCTTTAAGTTTTTAATTAGTTCTATTGTTTTGTTCTTTATCATTTCAGCACGTTCTACTGGTGCTTCAATCTTTTTAAATTCAGTTATGACTTCGTCCAGTTCATTAACATACGTTTTAAGGCTATTTTTAACGCCTCTAAGCTCGTTAAATTCTAATTTTATATATTGCTTTAACAGGATATTTTTATGCCAGTTAATCTTAATTAAAATAAAACGCAAACTTTGTTCTAGTTCTATTAAATATTCTTCACGTTGCCAAGCGTCAATTATTAATTTCTGCTGTACTATATAATGATGTTCTTCTTGGTTCATTTGGCTTTGTGTTTTTTGACATAATAATCCATATAGTCAACTAATATAGATGAATAGCTTTTAGGCTCTTTTTTGTTCTTTTTAGCCTCTGCATTTTGTTTTTCTACCAACTCAACAAAATCTAATTTTATTTGTTGCTGGTGTTCTGATATGTAAAAAGTTACTGTCATTATTTATTTTTTAAACAATTAATTATTAATATCCATTCCTGATTGAAACGCTGTTTTTTTGATTTACCAACAGTATAAGAAACTTCACGCCATACCATTGATGCGTCTGTCTTTGTTTTAAATGTATTGTAACAGATCAAAGCTGTTAAGTGTGTATCATAGAACAACATAATACTATCTTTATTAGTAGGCACTTGCTTGTTCTTTAGTATTTCAAATTCGTCTTTTCTATCATCGTAGAAGGAATTGCACGAAGTATGTGCTAAGTCCATACAATCCTGTTTGCTTAATAAGTCCATTTGTTTTGTTTTTAGTTATTAAAAAAAGGGTGCTATTAAACACCCTTGTTAGTTAGTTTACTTAATTGCCAAACACCATCAAATTCATGTTTAAATTTTATGTTTGGAAAATGTTTTAATTCAATAATTCTTTTAATGTATTTATTATCTGAAATATCTACTTTAATTATAATAAGATGTTTTAAGTCTTTTATATTGTCAATATTTTCATTAATATAATTAAATACTTCTCCAAATCTTTTTACTGAAAATTTAGTTTTGATTGACATTTGTTTTGTTTTTATGGGTGCTATTAAACACCCTTGTTAGATTATTTATTTGTTTTCTAGTGATATATTTATAGCTTCTAAAGGAGTAACCTTGAATCCGCAATAAACAATGTAAGCAAATTGCATTTCGTCTTTAGTTGGTTTAACTGTCACTGACTTTAATACTTCTAATATAAATTTTGAATAGTTCATTTTGTTTGTTTTTAATTGTTTTGTTTATGTAAATATAAATATAATTATAATACGAATTACAAAACATAGGTAAAACTTTTAAAAAAAGTTCCCTTTACTCTATAAAAAAATATATTATGTTAGGATTTTACCAGCTTTCTTCAGGATAACTAAAGCCAATATAAGCAACGATATTATAATTATTATGTCCTTATACTTCTGCCACCAGGATAGTTCCTTAAACACGACCTTTTCGACCTTGTACGGCACTTCCTTATAATAGTGTATAGTATCGCCAATACATTCTATTTCGTGGAAAATTTCTTGCCTTAAAGTGTCGTAGTAATAACGGGCAAAAGTGCGATCATTATTTACTATAATCGTGGTATCGTGTTTTATTATACTACTTAATACGGTTGTATCGTAGTTTTCTATATATATAGTATCTCTTACTTTGATAGTATCTATTGATACTTCAGTAAGCTCAGGATATTTCTTTATTAATCTGTTTAGTCTTTTTTGCGGTGAACAGCCAACACTAAATATTATTATAAGATATATACTTAATACTTTCAAAATGGCAATTTATAAGTTTATCCTGGAAATCTTCATCCATTAATAATTTACATTCTCTATAATTAGTCATAAAGAAGTTTTCAATCAATATAGCTGGGCTTATGGTTTTACGCAATACATAAAAATTATGTTCCTTATCTAAATCACCATCAGACGTATCTTTTCGTAGTTTATGATCTGGAAAATCTTTAATCATATTTTCTAAAAATATCTCAGCTATTCTGTCGCTTTTGGTTTCGCCTATACTTGTATGAACTGAATAACCATTAGCACTTTCTTTGCTAAAAGCATCACTATGAATAGACAAATAGATACAATTTTTAAAAGTCTTTTGATAGTTGTTAGCTTTACTAACTCTAGTAGAAAGACTTATATCTTCTTCGCTATTTACTACATTGAAATAAGGTATCTTACTTGCTTCTAATTTAGCTTCAAGCTTTTTAACTAATACTCTATTTCCTACACCTTCAAAATACTGTGTGCCATCTTCCCAAACAGGCGATCTTTTGCCACTTGTTTGGTAAACTCCATCTATCATGCCACCATGACCAGAATCTAGCAACCAAATATACTTGCTTTTAACAGCCATTATTTTTTCTTTAAGCCATTTGCAACGTGCTCAGCACCGTTTCCAACTGCATACATTCCAAAAATCCATACGATGCCATCAAGCCATCCTGTAAAATCTGTCTTGTCCATATATAAAAATACAGTTACAGCTACAAATAATAATACAGCGAACATAGTTTTACGTCCACCGAAAAAGTCATATAATTTTCCCATTGTTTCTATTTATTAATTATAATATCCAACTTTGCCTTTACAGCTGTTAGACTATTGTTAACCTTGTTAATTGTCACGTTCATTTCTTTAACTTCTTTATCTATCTTGTCTAAACGTGTTGTAAATGCTAAGTTATTAGAAATAATGTTAGCGTCAAAATCCCTTCTAATAGACACCCTGCCATTTTTAGCATTCATAAATTCCTCTTTACATTCTTTATAATATTGATCTGCTCTGGTTTCTAACATTTTTATTTTACTATTTTGCCGTTCATTATCGTGCTTCATTTTAAACCATGCAGTCAGTATCGTTACCAATAGCCCTACAATATAAGCAACATCTTTGCCCGTAAAATGTAGGTCGTTAACGCTATGTATGTCTAAAAACATCTGTTATGCTGGTACAGGCTCTGACCAGGCAGGCGTAGCCATTTCAGTTAACGCTTCAGAATGTGTTAATATTAACGAAGGAATAACTGTTCCGTTAGCTATAAATGTAGGTTCTGTATTCCATTTGATTATAAACAAAGTTTCATCTATTGATTTTCTAATAGTACTACTACTTGTTTCGCCAATTTGTGAAAAATCTATATTTGGTAAATCTGTTGCTACATCTACTATTGCGTATGTTAAATGACTCATTTTTTTATTTTTTAATTAAGAAGGTACATCCGTTTGTCTGTCTGCTTCTTCCATATTTACAGAGGTTGCGTCATTGCTTCCGCTTCCTTGATCTGTTAAAGTCCAAACAGTAGTCCAAGTTCCTTCTTCACCCATTCGCCACCAACTTAAAGGCGATAAACTCGCCAAACTTGAGGGTACACCCGACCCATAAATCGTTGCCATATTTGAACTCTGGTCGCTTTCCCAAACGGCTATTTCATCCAAGTTTCCGTTAACCCCTGCACCACCATGTGTATAAGCGCCTATGGTTGATAATGTAAAGCCACCCGTTGTAGCACTTCCAGCGTTAGTATGAGAGCTTCCATCAAACCAAAATGTAAGTGTAGAACCCGTTTTAGTTATCGCAAAATGATGCCAATTACTATCAAATACATCAGGCACGTCACCTGAATTAGTTGCTATATATGCAGTAGTACCATTGACTTTAGCATAAAAGACCTCGCTTGAATTGTAATAAATAACATTACTACTATTTCCCGAAAGCATATAATCTGCACCGCTTCCTAAATTTGGTAATTTAGCCCAAAATGAAATAGTTAAATCGTTCCCACTTGTTGTAAAGCTGGATACTGTCATACGTTCGTCCACTCCATCAAATTCCATTGAATAAGTATTGGTGAATGATGCAGTAATTTCAACGCTTTGTGTACAGACTTTTCCACGTACAGTATAAGTAATAACATAAGTATTTAATGTAGAAGCACTTAAATCTATTTCGCCTGTCGAAGCATTGATAACCAGCCCAGCAGTAGAAGTAAAAGTACCGCCACTTGTTCCCGTTACTGTTGGCGTAGGGTCAGGGTCTGCGTCTGTATAACTTGCAGCAGAATAACTAAAGGCGCAGCTTACGGCTTGAGTTCCGCCTGTTGGTATCATAAAAACACCCTTTTTCTTATTTGGATTAAATAGTATTGGCATATCTTTAAGTTATAGGTAAATTACAATCTGAATATTTAAATGGTATCTTTAAGCCTAAGCCCATACCCCAGCCCGTTACGTCATCTTCAAAGCGTTCCGTAAAGGAAGTTAAATTACCAGCTCTTACAAGTTGTATCTTAGTCCAATCTACATTATTTGTAGTAGTATTAAACTTCTGTTCTAAGTATCCTAATAAGTCAAGTAATACTTGTATCATATCGCTTTTAACATCGTTTTCGTTATCTTCATCTTTGTTAACTAAGTCCATTGTTAGTATTTGAAAGTTCCAAGTAAATGTTCCGTCACCCATTGTCGCTGGTTGATCTGCAACCCATAGCAAAGGATAATTAAAATCCAGTAGCTGGTTGCGTTCTGCAATTTCCCAAAGGTCGCCATTTCCAAAATTTTGTATTTGTCTATGTGCATCGGCAAAGTCGTTAAACTCTTTTATAATTTGGTTATACGTTATAATCATTTAACAGTCTTTATAATAGTTATACTCGTCCCACCAACAATTTAAACTTTTTCCACTACCTAAATAAAAGCCTTCTTGATATGCTGTTTTTCTTGGATTTAGATCATCACTCGCAGCAGTATATTCAGGATATAAAGCACTGTTATCCATTAAGTAATTAATTAATCTTTTGTCGCGTTCTTCAGCTTTGTTTTTCCAATCATCGCGCAAAAATTGTAAATCCCTATAATCAACAGGCGTACTATTTTCGCTGTTCTTTGTTCCTATGCTTTTATTTCTATACTTAAATAACATAGATACTGAACATTCATAGAGCGTATGCTGCAACATTGAAGGGGCTATGTAATTGTTTAAAAGTGTAACTTCATCAGCGTTTAAAGTACCAGCAGTAATCTTAGTTTTCAATGCAGAGTACAAAGGCGAACCGAGAATCGGATGTATAAACAATTCTTGCGCGTCACGTATTGACGGTAATATTAGACGCATATCTACATTTTCGTCTATTATAGAATTATTCTTAACGTATGTTTCTGATATAAATAATACTGCCATAACTTTTATTTTTTCTTAGCTCTAACTAATTTCTGTTCCCAAATATGTCTACAATACGGTAATGTTCTTTTAGGCGTAACATCAGGCAAAGTATAAAATCCTCCTCTTTTTGTAAAAATATCAATTCCCGATTGACCGAAGCCATTGACTAACATTTCTAACTGCGACAATGTATATACTCTGCCCTGTGCTGCTAAAGACATCATTTTAATACAAAATGCTCTGCTTCGTGTTTTTAAAGCTGGTGCATTAGGTCTTTTTATATACTTATAAACTATAAACAATTTTTCTGCTGGTTCTTGTATTGACTCTTTACCCTCTTTAGTAGGTACAAAGTTCTTATCTAAAGCACCAGCATCTTGCAAGTTCTGTATTGCATTATTTACATCTTCAATAGGTAATTCTAAAGCCTTAACAATCTCAGTAACAGGCAACTTCGGATTGCCTTTAAGCATTCCTAATATACTTTTTTCAGTATCATTTAAAACCCTGTCAAGTGTAAAGCTATAGTCCGTTAATATATCGCCTTCATATTTCTTTGCAGTTTCTAAGCTGGTTATCTCATTATGAAAACTATCTATTATTTCATAATCGTTAATATCGAAGCCCGTTTCATTAAGTTGCAAAAATAACATTTCATCTTCTAAGTCGTTAAATTCTCTTTTTAAAGTTTCAGTAGTTTTAACAACAGGACCGCCCAAGCCAATAAGCCCACGTATTTCTTCAGCGTTCATTGTGTCTAATACTTTAGTAGCTACTAACGGGCTTAATAAACCAATAGCTTCAGCAACTTTATTAACTTCAATATCTGAAGGCGGCAATCCTATTTTTTCGCGTATTTCTTCGGCTGTCATTACTCCTAAAATAGCAGCTTCAGTTAGTCCACGTTCAACAGGTTCTATCTTTAATAAGTGTATAGCTTTCGGCAGCCCATTATAATTAAGTATCATATTGAAAAGTTCGTCAAATACTCTGCGTTCAGGATTAATTTGTAGGCTTTCATATAATTGCGAAGCCACAGAAATTTCGTCTGCATTGTTACCTAATGAACTACCGCTATCATTTAAGCCCATTAGTTTTGGGCTAGTAATTCCATGCGCTGTAAATATTTCTTCTCTTATTTGTGTATTAAGTTGTATAAATCTATCGTCCTGTCCATTGGTTGGAATAGGTAAGATTTCAGGTCCTGGTGCGTCAATGTCCCCAAAACTGAGCAAAGGGCTACCAGCTCGACTTTCGCCTGTTGCATAGTCTTTAAATCTACGTTCAATATCGGCCATTTCTTCTACGGTTGGCTGTCCGTTTTTAAACGAAATTATATAACCAGCAGATAGATTATTTTTAATATTATTTAGCGTAAATGTGCTTATACTAATATCACTTTCTAAGTAATTAATAGCACTTACATAATCAGGCAAAGGATATACACCTAAATCGGGCCTATATTCTTTATAGTATAATAAATAATTTTCGTTAACACTTAGTTTTTCTTCAAAAGTAAACGCCTTAAATTCTGTAAAATCTTCGTTACTTTCAGGGCTTCGCACCTTCCAATCATCAGTATAATAATAAGTATCATCGTCAACACCAACGCGAACATCTGAAAAGTCTATATGATCTACTGAAGCAATAGCACCTAAATTGTTTAAACGTATCTGCATTGAAAAACCACCATATACCTTCTTATCTTTTGCCAACTTACCTAACAGTTCATCCATTGTATCGGTTTCGTTAGGATGCCTTAAAAAGCCTTCTATCGCGGCCCTTTGTTGTAGCTCTATATCGTTATCAACTGCGAAGCCTTGACCTACGATATATTTCACTTTAGAATTAATTATTTGCGCGTGTTTACTGCTTTTGTCATATAGATAAGTTAAATAATCAGGATAAGTATTTTTATAAGGTCTATCAGTGCCGTATTCATACCAATTACCTTTACGACTTTCTTTGAACTTTGGAAGTTCATACTGATTAAAATTTATTGGAATTAATTGATACATATCTAAGATGGATTATATACTATATTAGTTGTTGGCGTTACTGAGTGTTGTGTAAAGTCTGGCGTTTCTGTACTATCTAATAATTTCATTTTTCCCTCTTCTACTAAATTCGATGCTAAGTCAGGGTCTAAGTTTGTTGCGCTTGCTTGTTCATAAACCTGGTAAGTATAGTAGCCGCCCTTGCCTAATATTAAGCTACCATTAACAGCATCATTTACACCTTCAATAAAACTGAACTGATCGTATCTTTTTTTATTTGTAGAAGTATCTGCAATAATAGTATAATAACTAATTTTCGTTTGAGCAGAAGTAAATACAAATAAATAATACGGGTCTACTAATACTGAAAGTTCATATAACGTAGCTACAAAACTTGTAGTGCTATTCTTGTTCAGTATTATCATCAGCTTTTTTACTTTTTTTAGCGAATACGTCAGCACCTAGCTTTTTTAAAATTACTTTATTTTCGTCTTTTATTTCGATTTTAAAGCCTTTTCCATGCCAAGTTTGGCCAATTAAACCTTTTTTAAACATAATTTACGTTTTATTATTTATTTAATATATGTGAAATATTTGACTTATTAAAAAAAAAGGGATACTAAAACAGCATCCCTAATTTGATTTATGAAGAAAGTAGAAGTTTATACATCAATAGTCAAAGTAGCAATCGTTGCAGCAGATACCTCGAAAGGCGTTTCAGCTTCTTTTGCCATTAGCTCAATATCATAGCCATTACGATCGCCGAAAGCTGTACCAGTATTAGCTACTAAGGATTGCCCCTCGGCATAAGATTGAAAACCTAAGCCCCAATAAACTCCGTTGTTGTCTTTTACAATAATTGCTAAACGACCTAAAATCATAAGTCTAAGTTCGTTGCTTTTTACTGCACTAAATTTATTAATTGAAAAAGCTACAACACCCTCGCTAAATCTCGTTCCATTAGCTGGGTCTATTGTAGTAGTAGCTACGATGCTACCCACTTCTTTTTTAAGTTCGTATTTGTACCACGTTGCACCGCCATCTGTGATAGCTGTTACTTCGTGACTTGACTCTGTATAGGATGTCATTGAGTCCCTAGATAGAAGGTAAATTTCTAAAATCCCCCCTGTCGAGTCACTACAATCGCGTTCCATTCCAGCACTTAAATTACAAGGCATAACTGTTTGATTTTCAGTTAGTTACGTTATTTAAATAATAACTAACCTGGTTAATATTTAATTTTTTTTATCTTAAAAAGAGGGCTATTACACCCTCTAAAAGTTAATATTATACTAAAGCAAATCTAACGATTTCATCAGGAAATGCTACATTTAGTCCGCGTCTGAAGGCTATGGTGACCTTATATATCCGATCATTTGGATCATACCAGGACCTAACATCTGTGCTTTCTTCTTCAGGTAAATCAACTCCAATGTGTACGTTAGATGCTCTCATTATATAAATGTTGTTTGTAGTACCACCACCGATAGTAGTCATACCTGGATCGCTAACAACTTCGATGTTAGGAAAACCAATTAAAGGCATAGAATAAAATTGCCCTTCAGAAATATAATGAAAATAATTACCATCTGCGATAGCTCTTTGATAAAGTAAAAACTGTGCTGGTGCGCAATATAATTTCAAATCATCAGCACCCGCAATATTAGTAGGCATTAATTCAGCCATTCCTAAAAAGATACTAATAATAGTTGCTGAAGTATATCCTGTCGCAACTGTAATACCTGTCGGATTTCCATTAACTGCTGTACCAGCCGCTAAAATTTGTTTGTCTAATCCATCATATTGTGATAACTGAGCTGAGCCTGAAAGTGTATCACCCTGCCAATCTGCAATAGCAATAGATTCTTGTATCTTTTTAACCTTCAAATTAAAGTATAATTCCGCAAAAGGAATTTCCTCTTTTTCGTTTGTAAGTCCTTGCTTTAACATAACGCTTTCATACGTGGCCGCTAAATCATCCATACAAAGGTCCTCATGTATTGCAACTTTTCCTGGGGAAATGGTTCTTTGTGTTAAAGTAGTAGTTCCGTCAGCACTTCTAGCACAACCGTCCGTTTGAAATACTACATCAGTATCTAAAATATTAATAGTTGTCGGACCTTTTACCCCTGTCTGAATTTGTGAGTATCTAGGTAGCTGCCCTTCTGCAACTGAAGCTACGATCAGTTCCATTGCGTTCTGCTCTGTGTACGCTGGTAATGCACTTACATCAAATGCCATAGTTATAAATTTTTAGTTAATAATTTTTTTATCTTTTAAGTAAGAGATAACATCTCTTTTATTTTTCTTTAAATGTGAAAAGCCGCTATTACTTTTCTTTGCTGTTTTTGTTGCTGGGTCTGAAGCAATCTGTTCAGTAATTTCTACTAAACTTTTAAACGCTTCTTTTAAAGCTACAATATCAGCATTGATCTTATTAGTTTCTTTTTCACTTGCAAAGTGTTTTTCTGTTACTATGCTTTCAATAATCTTTTTAGCTTCCCTTCTTTGTTCGTCTGTAAATGGCTTATCATTTTCCATTACTTCTTCTTCTACAACTTCTTCGGCTGGTGCTTCTTCAATTTCTTCTAACTCAGGTTCTGCAACCGCAACTATTACTCCATCTTCAACAGACACTACTCTACCATCAGCGAGTTCATAGTCGCCTGTTGGTGCTGGCTGTAGAGCATCGTCAATTAAAAGTACCATAGCAGCACCAAGACTAACGTCAGGCTCGACCTGTGCGATACTCCCGTCTGCTAAAGTAACATCTTCAAATTTTTCTTCTACTGTTTCAGTAGGTTCTG
>CEPZ01044472.1_pt1 | contig 22870 bp, 40 predicted proteins | sample 530461 | NCBI WGS metagenome assembly CEPZ01 (sample SAMEA2620106, study PRJEB7988) | marine metagenome | isolation source: saline water (ENVO:00002010), including
AAAATTGAATTAGATATTGCTAAATTAAGCGACATTAAGCAAACTATTATTGATTGTGCCACCTTTGCGGCTGATCTCTGGATGGAAACTGATTTAGTTACTAATGACGATTTAAGTCTTCTGGATTTAAGATATGCTGTTGTTCGTTTTCAAATTCCAAATATAACACTTTCAGATTTTCAAGTTGAACTTGATTTTTCTACAAAAGTTACTAAAATTAAATAATGTTATTATGAAAATTACATCTTTTAATATGCAAGTTATTGATAATCGAATTCATTTACTTGTAGATTCTGAAAAACAGCCAGAAGTGAAAAATCTTATGGTAATACGATTTGCATTCCTGTAAGAGCCGATGAATTACATGATATTTTTAATAAACAAGGTAAATAATATATGAATAAACAAAAAGAAATTTTTGAATATCTTAATCCTCCTAAATACTCTTCTTTTAATCTTTTAGATTTATGGTTAACTCACCTTAATAATGTTAGAAAAAAAGAAATTGCAGGTGAGATTTCAACTGAAGAATATATAGAAGTAATGAAAGAAAGAAGTAAAATTTTTCTTCCTAACAAAAAATTTATGGTTGATAAGTATGGTAAGCAAGATTTTTGTTTTAATGATCCTTGTGTAGCTATGCGTCATTATGTTTGGGCGTTTGAATTAAAACATGGGTGGCTTTGGGTGGCTTATTCTTCTGATGGATTAACTCTTTTTGTTTATAAATTTCCTCGACCTACCGAAGAAGATTTATTGATTGAGTTTAAAGATAAAGTTCGAGAAATTTTTGATATTAAAACTTTTTAAATAAAAAAAAAGAGGATTTATTCCTCTTTTTTCTTGATTATTTTTTATACTTGTACTATTATATATATACATTAGTTAAATGAGCAACCATTATGTTACTTACAATGCATACAACAGAAGAACTTAATTCTTTTTTTAACTCTTTTTTTGAAAATAAAGAATTAGAATCCACCAGCTTCAAAGTTTACCACTCTATGTATGGCGAGTCTGAAATGCCATTAGATATGCTTATTGATTCTCTTACAAATCCTCAACAAAGTGTTACATTCCTTAAAGAAGTTGCTGAAAAAGTTACAAGACTTGATTTTAGAAATGCTTCTTCTGAAAGATTTAATCAATTGTTCTCTGATATTGCACAGCAACTAACTGAATCAACCATTTAATATGATAAATAAAAAAACAATAATAAATGAAATAAAATTAAAGTATAATATCAATAACATTGATCTTATTAAAATTAACGGCTTTTGGTATTGGACTGGAGAATATACTGCTAATTGGAATTCTACGTGCTCTTATTATACCAGCTTTAAAAACACATCATTAAATGATTGGATTCAAGATTTTGAAAAACTGAATTCAGAATTTTAAATTAAAAATAAATTTTATTTGATTTTTTAAACTCTTTTGGATATAATAATATCATTGAAAAGCAAAGGAAAATAAACATGAAAAAGTCTTATGGTGTTACAGAAAAACGTATCGAAGAAGGCAAAAAAGTTACTTTAGAGTCTATTGAGACTGATTTGAACAATGATTGTTGGAACGCTCTTTATTATGCTACATATGAGCAAATTTCTACTCTTATTCAACAAAACCGTATTTCAGAAGATTTTTCTTCTCGACACGATAATTATCAAGAAGAAATGCGTTGTTTAAAAGCTGAATTTCAACTTTAATAAATTAGGGTTTTTTTTTATGACAATTCAAGAAACACAATGTTTTTCTCCAATGGAAGGTTTTATTTTAATTGATTCTATTTTTCATTTAAGAAATATAGAAGAATTACCAGAACTTTTACTTGGTAATTTAGATGTTAAAATTAAATCTGCATTCTTTTTTAAAGAACATATGCAAAAAGCTTCTTCTCTTGAAGAACTTAACTCTTGTACGGCTTCTCAACAATCTCTTGATAATTTAAAACAAATGGTTCGTGGACATCTTCAAATTGCTGCTAATCAAGCTGCAAGACGCGAAGAACGCAATGAATTCTACCGTAAACAAGAAGCTAAAAAAACCGCTGCTCGTTCTTTTAAAGCACAACATAAGGCTTCTGATCTCGGAACTGTTTCTGAAATTGCTGGAAAATACGGACTTAGTAAGAAAAAAGTTCGTGAATTAAAACGAGATGGTAAACTTGAAGAATATATTCAAAATCTTTAATACTTAATTTTTTATTTTTTATATTAAAAGCCACTTTAAGTGGCTTTTTGGGTTGATTTTTATATTTATCTTTTATATAATAATTATTCTTTATTACAAGATTTTTTAATTATGCCTTTACAAAAAGCTCCCATTTTAAATATTAATATTTCAAATGATAATATTGATTTTACTAATATTATTTCTCTTGTTGAAAAACAAAATCTTACACCTGCACAAGCTTATGATCCTAAAAAACTTCAATACTATACACCTAAAAACTTTAAAAATAGTAAAAATGCAAAATTAGAGAATGATTCTGAATTAGCTATTCTTCTTCAATCTTTATTTAATAAATATATCATAGAATATATTAAGAAAAATGATACTAACTTCAATCAGTATATTCAACATGAAATATCTATAATAAAATACGGTAAAGATGATTATGTTAAAGAACATAATGACTGTGGCAATATTAAGTTTGGGGATTCAATTTATAATGTAGCTTATTCTTCATTGCTTTATCTTAATGATTCGCATGGTGGAGAATTAATTTTAGATGGTGAAGAAATCAATATTAAACAAGGACAATTTGTTACTTTTCCTGCTGAAACTTTACATTCTGTAAAAAAAATACTTTCAGGTAGTCGCTATACTGTTCTTTTTCGTTTATATACTAAAATATAATTAAGGATTATTATGAACACTATACAAAATTTTAATAATATTAAAAGAAACACAGAACTATCTTTAAATTTAATTATTAGTGCTGATAATAAACATGCTGTTACTGATTATAAAGTTTATGATTGGCTTCAAAATATTCTTGAGAATCCTAAAAAAGACTTTTATTGCGCTACTTCTGCTCAATTTAATGCTATTCGATTAGCTGTCAAAGCTGGTTTAATTCAACCTTTTTCTTTTATGTTTAATAATAATAAAGTTCAAATTTTATCAACTGGTAAACTTGATTATCACCCGAAAGGCTTATTTGATGTTAGTTTGCAACAATTAGCTTTATTAACACGAAAATAATTTTTAAAACTTGTTGACTTTAATAACTAACTTATATATTATAAACACAGTTAAGGACTTACGGGGCATACCCGTCAACTGCTAATACAGTGTTACCTTTTTAGGTAGTAGAGAAGTTTAAACAATTGGATTTGACTCCTTAACTTTTAATGCCTCGATAGCTCAATGGTAGAGCAAGGAACTTTAAATTCCACGGTTGCGGGTTCGAGTCCCGCTCGAAGCACCATATTATATAATGCAAGGATTGGGAAGTTAAACTGGATTGGATTAAAGCACATTGGCATTAGGTGAACTAGGCAAGTTAATTTTGTAGTTATGGGAACAACCCCCTTTACTTACAGGTGAGGACTTAATTAACGAACAAAAGGCTGCTATTGCAGCCTTTTTTTTATTTAATAACACTATTTTTTTGTTTGACTTTTAACCTATACTTTTATATAATTATCTAACTTAAAAAATTTCTTTATTTTAAAATTTATAGGTGATTTATGAAAATTCGTTTTGCTCTTGCTTTTATTTCCATTGCCACCCTCGCTGGTTGTGCCACTACTCCACGCGATCCTTATCAACCTACTGGTCGAGTTATTGGTGAAGTTGTTCAAGTAGTTAAAGCACCTGATCGTTGTGAAGAAAAAGATAATTCTTTTGTTCGTGGACTTATTGGCGCTGGATTTGGTATTGCTCTTGGTAATCAAATCGGTGGTGGTTCTGGTAAAAATTGGGCAAAAGGAGTTGGCGCGGTAGCTGGATATGGACTTGGGAAAACCGTTAATAGTGAAGATGATGATCTTACTGTTTGTAAAGACAGAGGATACCTTGTTACCGTTGTTTATCAAGATAAAGCTGGACGTATGAAATACCATGAAAAACGCTTTAAACAACCACGTAGAGTTGGCGAGTTAATTGATTTTAAATTTTAAAAAATATTTCTTAAAAGCCCTTTTTTTGGGGGCTTTTTTATTCTAGCAAATTAAGGACTACTAATGTTATCAGCAGAAAGTTTTATTGTTTCATATATAGAAGAAAATCAAGATTATTATCATATGTTTTCTTATGAAAATGCTAAATTGGCGGTTATGGATCACATTTTTAATGTTATCGGCAATGGCATTTATAATACTCGACAGTTCATTCAATATATTTCAATTAAAGATTCAGGAAAATCCGAAGAAGAAGTTGCTGAATTATTTAGTGGTTTTCAAAAAATACCTGATAATACTCTAAAACGTTTTGAAGAAATGCTTAAAATAATCAATGATTCAACTGAAAAGGCTGAAAGCTTTAAACGTGAATTAATGCAAAAAGAAAGAATTGATTTTAATCCTTATCCTAACTTTAATAAAGATTATAGCACTATCTATTTTCTGGATTTTAATCGTTTAGGTAAACATAAACAATCTTGGGTTAAAGCTATACAAGATTTTTATCAATACTGTATTGAATATTTAAATTCTGATAAATCATTAAATAATTTTTATGCTTATCCTTCAAATAGTGAAGATAAAAATAAAAGAAAAATTGATGAAATGAAAGATTATTTATCAAGAAAATATAACGGTTTTGATGAAGGAAATGAAGACGTTTATAATCAAATTGTAAAAGATTATGGAATTTCATCATTTAATGGTGATATTAACCAAATGCTTTGCGATATGTGGACAAAGAATAAGAAAAATTGGATTCAATTTTCAAAAGAAGCTATCGAATACTTAGAAACTGTTTAAAAAAATTATAGCTTTTTTATTGTTTTTTTTGTATAATAGGTTTATCAAAATATTTGGATTTTTTTATGAAATACTTTCTAGATCTTGATTTTCAAGATAACAAATTAACGGTTCTTGAAGCTTATGTTAATTTTTTAAAAAAAACACGAAAACGTCATTTAAAATCAAATTGTGAAACAATTATCTTTGAAAAAGATCAATATAAGATTGTTTTTTCTGGTTGTTTTTCTTTTTCTCTTTTTGATAAAACAAGGAATCGAAATAAACCAGTTGATTTTGAATATTTACTTGAAAAATATTCTATTCAAGAAATCAAAGATATTATTGATTCAAAAAATACCACATACCAATGTCTTTCTACAATGACAGCATTTGTTTATAATGGTAATGATAAAAAACAAGTATCTCATTTATTACGTCATCCATTAGATACAATTGCTCAATCTTTTGGACATTTACGGGATGCCTTTTTAATTGATACTAAAATGGAAATTTTTTAATATGAAAACACTTATTGCTTATGAATGCTCTTTTTGCAATCTTCTTTCTAAGGATAAAAAAGAAGTAGAATCTCATGAAACTGGCTGTATGCTTAACTCTCTTTTTTTAGAAAACAAATTAAAAGAACAGAAAGCAGCAAGACAATATCTTGATACATTTAGACACAAAGTTTCTACTCTTACCCAACTTTTTGATATGGTCTTAGAAGAACAAGAACAAGTCATTGAAGCCATTAAGGTGATTAAATTTTATAGAGAAGATATTGATATTAAACGTATTTCAAATATTACTTACTGTAATCATGGTTTCACAACACCCAATAAACCAGAACCAAAACCAATGTCGCATTCTTCACCTGTTGGTAAAAAAATGACTCCAATGTATGCTAAATCAGAAAATGAAGAAAAACCCTTAGCATTTGATTTAGAAGTCTTTTATGACGTAGAAAAAACCTCTAAGAAAGGTCAAAGTCATGAATGTATTTTAGACTTTATTGGAGGTATTAATACTGGTGGTGGTGGTTCTTATGGTCAAGGTTGTCATTATTATTGTACTTTTTGGGTTGAAGATTTTCCACTTGGATTAAAAGATTTTTAAGGATTATTATGCTTAATACTACAACAATTAAAACAGTCAAATTAACAGAAGTTTTACGTTCTTTACAAATTGAAGAATGGAACAAACTTGGACTAAAAGAACCAGATAGAGGACAATCTATTAAACTTCCTGATGGAAGAGATGATATTTATTCACGTTTATGGAAGCGTATTAGCTCTGCTCGACATGGTAATCAAGTTTTCTCTAATGACACTATACATATTTTTGTTTTTCCTACAATTAATGGTGAAAAATTATCAGAAGATGAACAAGCACTTTATGATTTTTGCAAAGATGCCATTGTTGATGAAACCATTTATTTTGAAATTTCTTGGTAATTTTTTAAAAAAACACTTGCAATCACTTAGACGGTTTAGTATTATATATCTCGTAGGTTGCTTAGACAGAACCTCTTTGAATATAACAGATTAAGGATATTTGGGGCAGACCTAACGACCATTAATACGGTGCAATCTTAGATTGTAGAGAAGACCAAACAAGAGGATTTGGCTCCTTAATTAAAATTTTAAGCAGATAGATAGGAGGTGGAGATAACCAAATTGGCTGGTGTCCAATTTGCAACAATATTAACTGAGATCATTTGCAACGACAATAAGACAAATGTAGTCTGGAAACACATAAAATTTAAGTTGTTTTCTGATTGTTGAGAGTTCACTAGGAAAATTCATTTATAATTATTAATTTTATATATATTTAAAAACTAAATTAAACTACTATTATGCATTCAAACTGGTTAGAAAATATAAAAATAAATATGTACTCAAAAATATTTATTAATTATTTAACTAACTCTTCACAAGTTTCAAGAAACCCGCTTTAATGCGGGTTTTTTGTATTTAAACTTTATCAAAAATTAATACATTTAATAAATCCATAATTATCTTAAATTTTTGTTGATTTTTATTAATGGTTAAATTATAATAAAATCTCTTAAAACATAATGAGTTAACAAAATGAAAAAAATATTTTTTATTGCTTTTTTCACCTTAATTAGTTTCAATTCTTTTGCTAATAATAAAACCAAACTTGTAGTTTTCGAAACTACTGAAGCACCGCGCAAGTGTGTTATTAATTCAAAAAGGGAGTTTATTTGTTCTCAACCACTATATTATGTCACTTTTTTTTACGTTAATATAAAAGGTGAAACAAAAACTGGTAGAAAAATTACCAGTAAAAATTATAAATCTGGTGATATTATAGAGACAGATAAAGTTTTTTTGTGATAATTTTAAGGTATTGTTTTGAAAAAAATTGATCTTCATTTACATTTAGACGGTTCTTTGCGTCCTTCTACTATCTTGGAATATGCACTACAAGATAACTTGGTTGATGTTAATTCAATCAGCCATATCAAAGAACTTGTTCAAGTTAAAAATAATAATCAAGACTTAACTGAATATCTTTCTAAATTTTCTCTACCTATTCAAATACTCAATTCAGCAGAACGCTTGGAAAGAGCAGGATTTGAAATAATTGAAGATCTTTATCAGCTTGGCTACATTTATGCTGAAATTCGTTTTGCGCCACAATTACACCTACATTCTGGATTGAATTTAAAAAATATCGTTGACTATGTATTATTAGGTATGCAAAAAGCAAGCATTGAATTTAATTTTCCTTTTGGGCTAATTCTCTGCTCTATGCGACATATGCCATTAAAAAACTCTATTGATATTATTCAATTAGCAAATTCTTATGTTAATACACAAGTTGTAGGTGTAGATTTAGCAGGGGATGAATTGAATTTTCCACCTGAGATTTTTTCTTACTCCTTTAAACAATCAAAATTACCCATCACAATCCATGCTGGTGAAGCGCTTGGGGCTGATAGTGTAATGAATGCTATTAAGTTAGGTGCAAGCCGTATAGGTCACGGTATTCGCTCTATTGAAGATAATAATGTTATTGATACATTATTAGAAAATAATATTGCTCTTGAAATTTGTCCTAAATCTAATGAACAAACCAATGTTTATCCTGACTTTTCACAGTACCCTGTTAAACAATTGTTTGATTACGGTATTCCACTTACTTTAAATTCTGATAATTTAACTGTATCTAATACATCTTTTGATAATGAAGTTTTAATTTTAAAAAATAAATTTGGATTTATTGATAATGATATTTATTCTATGATAAAAAATTCAATTCTTCACTCCTTTGCTTGTGATAATACTAAAATTGACTTAATAAGTAATATTTGATTATATTTTCTTTTATTGATATAATACACATTCTAAATAAAAAATATTCAGGAATTAATTATGCATCAAGACTTAAATGCTTTTAATGATACTCTTTTTAATGTTGAAAAACATGAACTTGAAAAATATATTGGTAAAAAATGCTTTGTTAAATTTAAAGGTAAAAATCCTGCTTGGGGCATCCAACAAGGTAATGAAGTAGTTAACAGAGCATTGGGCGAGGATTATGTAGAAGATAATATTGTTCATACCTTACCTGCCGATAAACCACGTATCTTTGAAATCAAACATCTTCAAAAAGCTTGGGGATACAATTCAAAAGGTCAATATGTTCCTGATATCATTACTTTTCGTATTTATGCAGAGGATGATGAACATCAGTTTGGACAACCTGCACATCTTGAAGATATTGTTTTAATTGAAGATTAATTATTAGGTGAAATCATGTTTAAATTAGAAAAATTACCACAATTGCAAAATAAAGAGTTCATTCTTATTATTGATGATTCTGGCTCAATAATGAATGATTATGAAAAAATAAAACAAACTATTATTGATATGTTTTCTGACAATATTAAATGTAAAGTTATTGAAACCAGTTATAATAATGTTTATGAATGGAATTTTAATTCAATCGAAGATTTAACAAAGCTTAAATTAAAAGGCTTATCTGGTTGTTATTTAGAGGAAACTTTACTATCAATTTCTGATGAAGAAAAACAAAATACACCTATTGTTATAGTAACAGATGGTTATATCAGCAAATTAAATTTAGAGTCATTTTCTAATGCAACTATTCTTTCTACTGATCAAGTTCCATATTATAATGGTTATGTTAATTTAGTTTTTATTTAAAAACAATTGTCATTTAAAAAGCCACAATTTGTGGCTTTTTTTATAAAAAAGACTTGTTTTTTTATTTAAGTTTTAGTATTATATTATTAACGCTTGGGGAGAGCGGGGCTTGGTCGGCAATTTGCACCAAATTAACTTCTCAAACTTCTATATTATTACTTTAAATAATTGGTTAGTTTGCAGTGACCATAACTTACTTTAAATATACCAATCATTTAAAGGTAAACTATTATGTCTTACGTACTTAAAGAACAAAAACTGCTTGCTGCTAATCAAATTTTATTAGGTAAAATTCAAAATCATCTTAATATTAATGATTCTCAATTAACTGAAAAACAACTTCTGAATGAATTTTGTTTATGTTTTTTTTCAATTAAATTTAATAATCTTTTTTTTATTAATCAATCCCATGAAACTTGGAAAAAATCTATTAAATATTATGAGAATGAATTAAAAAATATTAAAAACTCGCACCATATTCCAGAAAAAAAAGAACAACTTCTTAAAAGTTGGACTAAGTTTCTTAATGGAGCAAAAGAAAGTTTTAATAATTCTAATGCTATGGTTTCTATTTTGACCACTAAAATTATTCAAAATGGTAACAAAAAACTTTTAAAAAGAATTCATCTTTTACTTGATATTGATAAAAAATCTCTTTCTTTAAATCAGCTACTTCAATATATTAGTCAATCTTTTTTTTCAAAACCTTTTGAAGAAGCTAAAAATACAATTTTTGTTAATGAAAATTCTTATAAAACAATAAAATCAAGTTCTCTTTATTCTGAAAATTGTAATGATTCTATCCGTTTTCTTTTTGAAGGGGGTATTCTTCATATTGTCAAAGGTGGCAAAAACACATATGATATTTTTAATATTGTTAATGTTAAAAATGTTAATATTAATAATGTTGTACATACTGTTTTAACTTCAAATAAAAATGATACTTTTTATATTGTAGATAATAAGTTTCATAGAGAAGATAATGAACCTGCTATTTTTATGCAAGATTGTAAAATTTGGATGAAAAATGGATTATACCATCGGGCAAATGATAAACCTGCAATTGATTCTGATGGACTTTTTATTTGGGTGAAAAATGGTATGAAATATACCCCTTCTTTTTTAAGTAAAGAATATTACTCTTTAAATGGTAGGGATAATACTGTTTTAAATAAAGATAAGCTTCAAGAAGCATTAAAATAAAATAAAAGCCACTATCAAAAGTGGCTTTTTTATACATTTCTTTTTTTTGTTAGGCAATTCTACCATTTTGAATGTTAATAAAACCTTAATGAAACGAAGTTTTAATTTGAATTTAAATGATTAAAATTTCTTTACAACATTTTTTTATCTTGATATAATACTCTCACTTTCTGGTTATTTATTATTGGAAAGTTGAGAGAAGTCTCAGCCGTTACTCAATAACAAAGTTTACTTTTGTTATATGGTGCAAACTATTTAAATTTTTATTTTAAAACACATAAGTTATTTTTAATCATTAATGGCTTTTGTGCAACGAGTAACCACATTCTTAGTCCATTATAGATTTAGGAATAATTATTATGTCAAATATTAACGTACAATTACCACAAACTGCTTCTGAATTTCAATCTGCGCTTAAAGCGGGTATTGAACACGCAACCAAAAGCCCTTACAACAACCAGAACAAACTTAATGAATGTACTGCTGTTGCATTAGGTCTTTCAAACTTTAATGCCTTAAAACCGCAATTAGAAAGCTTAGAACCTATTTCTGCCAGCTACGAAGGACAGGATCAAATTGTTGATGGAAAAGTTATTAAGGACGAAGTATACCAAAATGAAATTGCTCAATTTTATATTGTACCTCGTGAAGATGAAATTTATTGGATGGAAAAATATATTTCAGATGGTACTGTTTCTGGTCATAATAAAATTGTTGCTATGAATGATTTAAAAGTGCTAAATTCTTGGAATGACGAATATGTTATGAAATCTCATTCAACAAATTTATATCTTTCACCTACTAAACATACTATTGAATGGAACGCACAATGTAATATTATGCTTAAAGCTTCTGGTTATAAGGAAGTTAAACTTAAAATTACACAACCTAAACAAAATATTAAAACCTTAGCTGAATTAATTACACAGTCTGCTGTTTTAATTAAAAAAGATAACTCATTTGTATCATCTTCATATATTGAAAAAGATATTCTTGTTATTTGCTGGTTTGATTCGGAAGGTGATGATTCTTATTTTGAATTAAATTTAGCAGAAGATTCTTTTGTTCGCTATGGAAATGGGTATTTCACTCTTAATAGTGAAGAATATGGAACATTAGATATACTTTTACTTTCACCTATGAATATTTAATTTAAATCAGCCACTTTTTAGTGGCTTTTTTATTTTTAAATTGCTATAATATTGTTTTAATTTAAATTATAAAGGTTTTACTATGAATAATAATTATTCAGATCGTATTCAAGCTACTTCTAAATGGAAAAATAAATTTTCCGATGAACAATTAGATAAATTTCATAAAGAAAGTTTATCAATTCTAAATATGAATCTTGGGAAAGATAGGCGTGAAAAATTACTTGCACTATTATCAAAAGGATTTAGAATTTGTATTAATCTTTCACAAGGTGGCTCTTGGAATTCAAAAGATAGCGATTTAAAATATTTATTAAAAAAAGGTAAAATAAAAAAATATAAACAATATGAATATTCTGCTATAACTGAAAATAAAAGTCATACTTATTTAGGTTTGGGAGAATAATATGATTACTAGCGAAAATCAAAATTTTCTTGATATTTTTTTCGAGGAAGCAGAAGATTTATTAAGTAAATACCCAAATAATAACCGCTTAAAGGAAATTAAAACAGTTAAAGAAAAGCTTTCTTTTGAACATTCCTTTTTTTTACTTTTTTCTGATTATGATAATCAAGTTTGTAATGGTGGTCATGTTCAATATGTTGGAAACGGTTATCACTCAACAGAACAAAATGGATTTATACAAAATATTTCTGATAATTATGATATTCATGACGAATTTGTTCAATTATCTAAAGAATTTTTAGAAAAATATCCTAATGACGTTTTAAAAGAATTTGTTCAAATTATTGAAAACTTTCATATTGAAATTGATAATGAAATTGAAATAGAGGAAACTTGTCATGAATGCCAAGGAAGCGGGTGCAGTGAGGAAGAGGAAGAATGTTATATTTGTGATGGTTCTGGTATGATTCTGGTTGATAATCAAAATAGAGGGAACATTGATAAGGAAACAACTACTCTATTTGAAGAATTAGATGATAAATATTATAAAATTAATGAAATGCTTATTAACTGGATTTCTATTGCTCTTAAAAATAAAGAAATAAATAAAAATCTTAAAAATTTTTAAATAACTTTTTTATTATTTTTTTGTGTTATAATATTTTCTTAATTAAATAAGGAACAAATATGAAAATCCCCTTTAAAATTGTTTTAGATTCTGTTTTTTTAACTTTTATCTGCTTTTTTATTTCTGTTTTGGTGTTTAGTGCCTTTATTATTGGATTTGGCATTAAATCAACTGAAACTTTTTATACTTTTCCTGATTTTTATTTCTTAGCTTTTTTTTATTTTATAATTTGGTTTTTTGTTGGACTTTCTTCTTATTTTTTTAAATATTCCAAACTTACACTTTTAGGATGTTTGATTATAAGCACCATATTGAATTATTTTTTATCTGATAGACCAGATGATTTGTTTATTTTTTCTACTGCTTTTTATGTGCTTTCTGCTTATGTAGGTTTATTTTTAACTAAGAAACTAAAACTTTTTTCTTGATATATTAAATTTTTATTGTTAATATAAACATTCAAACAAATTGTTAAACAAAAAGAGGTAAATAAAATGCGTCATATCGAAAAAATGAATACAAACCGTAAGCAAAAGAAAGAACGGAGTATTTATCAAGGTGAACGTTCTCGTAAGGACAATAAACCTAAACGTGGTCGCAGACAACAACAAGATTATTAATCTTAAAATTTTATTTAAAAAAGCCGCTTTTTAGTGGCTTTTTTTATTTTTATTTTGTATAATATACACTTATTTAAAAGAAACTTTTTTAGGATCAAACAGAATGAATAAACAAAAAATTACAGTATCAAAAATAATTGATATTATTTATTCTTTTGTTGAAAAAAATCCAAATAACTTTAAAGAAGAAGAAGTTGATTTTTTAACTCAAATTGAAGCTGAAATTCTTGATATTAGAAATTTATTACTTTTTGCAAAAAAAGAATCTGATGACTTACTTTTAAATGATATGAATCAATTGTTGCGGATTATTGAAGAATTAGATAATTCTTATATTTGTAAACCTGTTAGTGGATTGGTTATTCATAGAGATCGATTAAAATTTCAAAAAATTCTTGATATTATGAAAAATAAATATAAAAAATAAATTGTTATTTTTAATCAGTTAGTGTATTATTTACTCTCTAAATAAGCAATATAGACTTCCAAAATGAATTTAATACAACAAGCTAAATCTTTATCTCCTTTAAGAAAAAATCAACAACTTATGGCTTTTTATATGTTATTTGTCGCTGCACTTATGATTGCGGTTGTTGCAAAACAATATATTTCTTTATTTGGGGCTAAGGGAATCGTTCTTAAAGATTATGCACTATCTTTATATGGCTTAATTTTACTTATTCCTTTTCTCGGTAAATGGGTTACTAAAAACCCAATGAAAACATTTCATATTTCTATCGTATTAGAAATTACTGCAACTATTGGTTACTATTTATCAACAAAAAATTTTTATCCAGAATATATTTTAATTATTAGCACTTTTATTTTGGTTACTTCTAATTTAATTATGAATCCACTTGTTACAAAAGTTGATAGTCAAGTTATTAATGGTTGTGCTGATTATTCTTTATTTAAAACTAAATTAAGTAGTATTTATACGGCTCTTGGGGCTTTATTTGGAGGATTTATTCTTCTTTTTAATGTTTCTGTTGAATTAAGTATTATTACTGTCTTAGCCCTTCTTCCAGTTAGTCGTTATTATAGAAATAAAGTATTTAAAGAAATTTATTTATAATAATATTGATTTATTTAGTAAATATTGATACTATAAACACTCAAACAAATTGTTAAACAAAAAGGTAAGAAAAATGCGTAAAGTTGAAAAAATGAATACTAACCGTAAACAAAAACAAGAACGTAGTATTTATCAAGGTGATCGTTCTCGTAAGGACAATAAACCTAAGCGTGGTCGCAGACAACAACAAGATTATTAATTTTAATATATTTTTGGAGATTTGCAAATATGAAAAACATAACTATTCCTACATATAATGGTAACATTAATATTGTTGATGGAATTCTCAAATACGGTGATGTAGTCAGTAATGGTGGCAAAAAAGGAAATGGTAAACTTTCTTCTGAAAAGCGTATTATTTCTAATTTTAATGCTATTGAAGTTACTGGTTCTATGGATGTTATTTATCAAAAAAGCTCTATTACTGAATTAACTGTTGAAGCTGATTCTAATCTTTTGGATAACATTGAAACTGTTGTTAAAGGACAAACTCTTCATATTAAGTCAAAAGGTAGTTTTTCTACTAATAATGGAATCACCATTAAATGTAGTTCACCTTCAATAGAACATGTTAAGATTTCTGGTAGTGGCGATGTCGTTTTACAAGATATTGAAGAACCTGAATTAATCCTTCAAATATCTGGTAGTGGCGATATTGAGGTGGACGGAGTGTGTGATGATTTAACGGCTTCTGTGTCTGGTAGTGGCGATATTGACGCAGAAGAACTTATTGCCCAACATGTTGTAGTAAATGTCGCTGGTAGTGGCGATGCGGTTGTTACTGCAAAACAATCGGTAAGGGCTTCTGTCTCTGGTAGTGGTGATATTAAAGTTAAAGGTAAACCACTACAAAAACAAATTTCAGAAAGAGGTTCTGGTTCTGTTAAAATTAAATAATTATTATTAAAAAAAAAACCTGCATAAGCAGGTTTTTTTTTATTTTAAATCTAATATATATGAATCTGAATGTATTATTAATGATTCACCTTCTGTCACATGAAAGTTTTTGTATTTAAGATAACCTTTTTTTAAAAACATTGAATAATTATCTTTTTCAAATACTGCTTCATATTCTTTATCTTCTCTCAAATTGTTATAAATATCAAAAGTAATGTCAGTAGGTACTGGTACTATTTCTTTTGTTATTACATGTAATTGCTTTTGTTCTTTAAATAATATTAAATTTATAGACACTGTTCTTTGATCATATGAAAATAAATAATCAATATATGTAACATTATTTTCTTTATTTACTTTACTACTAGAAGCAAAATCAACTCCTGCAATTGGTTTTGTATTCCAACCACCTTCATAATCAACATATCCACTAAACAACTTATTGTAAATATTTAATTTATCAGAATCTTTAAATTCATAACCTAAATTATTTTCAATATTTGCTATAATATTTCTTCCATCTTCACTCAATGCTTCTTTTTGACTTATTGCACTAGCGTTGAAAGATAGTGTTAACAAAGCCATTATTGTAAATAATACTTTTTTCATTAATTTATTCTCCTTTTTTTTAAGTATTATTACACTGTAATATATTCTTTTTTTTTATCAATAAATAAAATATTTTTTTTAAAAAAAGTTATTGATATATATGTAATTTATTAGTATCATATATATTCTTCATTAATTTAACAGGAATTTTTTATGACTAATTTTTCTTCTAATTCTAAAAAACCTATTTTTAATGTTTGGTCTTTTATTTTCTCTAATGGATTTCAAAATCGTGAAGCTAAACTGCCTATCGACATACACAAAAGTAAATCAGAAGCTATTACTGAATTCACTAATTTAGTTAAAGTAAATGTTGTTTTTGAAGCTACCATTATAGGAAGGGTTTAATTTTTATGTTATTTTTTCATAAACTTTTTAATACAAAAAAATATCAAGAAGAAGTAAAACTTTTTAATAAATTTAGTAGTATTTCTTTTCAGGATTGGTTATTAAGAATTCCAGAAGGAAGCCATTGTTTAGGTAAAAATAACTGGATTCATATTGAAAGAAAAGACGGTTCAATATCTCTTCACTCTACAACAGATAAAGAAACAACAAACAGAGGTATTAGAAAATCTTTTATTCTTAAATATGATAGTAAAGGCTTGGTATCTTGTTATTTTCAAATTCGGGCAATGTGGCCGTCATATCAAAGAGGGAGCTTTAATCAAAACATTAATGATAATCCTGAAAATAAAACTATAACAAAGGGATGTATTAATTTTGCTTTTGATTCAATTGTAAAAAATGGACATATGTTTTATGATCTTCCTATGATTGATTTTGATGGCACAATTAAAGCGGAAGTAATAGAAGTCACTTATGAAAAAAATGATTCAAATATGATGATTTTAATTTAATTTAAATAGATAACTTTTATTTTATTTGCTATAATAACTATATTAAATTATTTGAGAAATTTTATGACCAAAATATTTTTTGACACTGAATTTACTGGACTTCAACTTAATACTTCTCTTATTAGCATTGGACTTGTAACAGAACATGGTTTTTCTTTTTATGCTGAGTTAAATGACTATAAAAAAGAATTACTTGATACTATGGGTTGCAAAGATGATGTATTAAACTCTCTTCAATTTAAAGACTCTCATAATGTCTCAATTAACGAAAATTATTCAAGACACGTTTCTATGAAAGGTGATTCTAATTCTGTTGCTACCGAATTACAGAAATGGTTACAGCAATTTGGTTATGTAACTATGGTTGCTGATGTATTGACTTGGGACTGGATTTTATTTTGTGAATTATTTGGTGGGGCTTTTAAAATCCCTCAAAATGTACACTATATTCCTATTGACATTAGTACCATTTTTGATTTAAAATTAAACAACTCTGATATTAATCGAGTTGAATTTTCTGGATTAGATTTTTCTAATCATAATGCGCTTAATGATGCCTATATCACAAAGGCTTGTTATGAAATATTAAAAACTATTTAATCGGTGATTTATGATAAATAAAAAAATAGTTAAACACTCTATTATTACCTTTTTTCTTTCATTACTTATTCAATCTATTGGTGTCATATTATTTGTTTTAAAATTTCCTGATATTAATATAGATCAATTTTATTCAAGCCCTTATGTATTTTACACACTTGGTATTCCTTTATTTGCTAATGCTACTATGGCATTTTTTGTCAAAGATTGGACTGAAGACTACAAAAAAGTCTTTTCTATTGTTTTTGCCTTACAAGTTATATTGGACTTTATTGTTTCTCCTGATAAAGATATAAATCTACATTTAATGGCTTTTCTATTTTATTTCATAGGTTTTGTTAGCGGCATATTATTTAATTCATTTTATAAAAAAATATAAGGATTTTTATGAAATATTCTCTAAAAGATGTTTGTTATTTAGTTGAAGCAAATTCATTTGAAAAATCCACTCTTTTTGAAAAATTTCATTTGAAAAATGAAAATCCTATCGAATGGAAAGATGGAAGAGAATCAAAAATTGTTTCTCTTAGTTATAATGGTGATTCTATTGTTTTTGTTATCTTTATTGAAGAATTAGACGGTGTTCCTGTTGCTTTTTGGCATCCTACAAGTTTAATTGTTCATTATGGAATGATTGAAGATTATTTTAAAAAAGAAGTGCCACATCTTTATGAAGGTTCTCGATTTCAAACCACTGATGCTAATAACTTTCATAATTGTGTTCATTATATTAAGGGAATGGATAAAACCAAGTTTAAAATAAAAAATAGTATAAAAATATTTTAATTTTTTTATTGTTTTTTTATTTAATCTTTAATATAATAATATTTCTTGTTTTTGGTCGATTAGCTCAATTGGTTAGAGCAAGGAACTTTAAATTCCACGGTTGCGGGTTCAAGTCCCGCATCGACCGCCATTTTAATATACATAAGGTTTCTAATTATGACTACTATTAGACAAAATAACGTTAACCTTTCTTTTCCTGATTCAGTTGAAGAACAATTTGGTAAAGAATTGGCTTTATTTAATCCTGTTCGTATTGAAAAACTTTATGCTTTGATTGATGAACATACTCCTAATAAAATTGAAAATCTCCCTAAAATTCCTTTACACGAATCGGCTCTGTATAACTCAGAAATAGAATATGCAATTACAAGCATGAAATACTTTAAAGAATTCATTCAATCTTTGAAAGATTCTGTTGATTTAATTACCATTAATGATATAATTAAACGTAATCCTATTTTTTAGTGGCTTTTTTTATTTTTTTATTATATAATTAAGATTCTTCAATAAATAGAGCATTTTTAAATGAAACAGTTTTTTCAAAACATAAAAAAAGAGTCAGAAAAACAAATAACCCAACTCGTAAATAAAGATATTAAAATTTTAAACAGTAAAGAAAAAAAAATTAATACCTTAAAACACAACAAATGGGCTTTTCAAATTGCTAATTTTTTTTCTGCTATAACTTTTGCTTTGATTTTTATTTTCATAGGATGGTTTATTGATTTTCTTATTGAAAGAGATTCTTTTTCTTTTCTTTATCAAATTATTTTACTTGGTGGTTCGTTTTTATTTTTGAAAATATCTCTTTATGTCTTTGTTTCATATAGCTATACTATTGGAAAAATTAATCAGTTAATTAGTGAATTTAAAATAAATAAAAATTGACTTTTAAAAACTTCCTTGTTATAATTACTTCGTATTCAAAACACTATTAAGGTTTAAAATGAATTTTATCAAAGCACCACTTCACGCTCTTATTCAACAACAAGTTCGACTTGAAGAGTTGATTGCAAAAGATTCGTATTCTACTTTTAATCGCCTTCCAATTCAACTTAGTTATTCTTCTTTTATTGAAGATGATAACCGCTCTGGATTCTTTCTTGAAAGTTCGGCTTCTTCTCTTGGGGGCGCTATTGGATATGCTTCTCACAAAAAAATGTATTTTGATGCCGCTTTTGCCACTATGCTTCAAGTTTCTTCTAAACATGGTAGTAAACTTCAAGAATACTTTCTTAAACGTTTAGTATTGAATTCAGATAATACTTTGCTCACTTATTTGGCAAATGCTATCACTCCCAACTTCTTAACTATTGATAAATGCTTTTTTGAATTTGAAAATATTCAACCAGAAGATGATGAAAGAACTTCAAGTGAATATCCTTTTTATTGTTCTGATGTTGATATTTATGATTCAAATTTACATTTTAATAATATGCTGGTGGCTGTAAATTGTACTCAATTTTTCTCATTTATTCGAGAACTTATTAAACCAGATAATTCAGTTTTCAAAGATATTGTTGATTACGTTGAAAGTTGTGGTGATAATGACATCGATCCTACTGAAATCCCACATTTTGATTTAGCAATGAATATTCAAAATATTCTGGATATTGTTAGTGATTATGTTTCTACCTATGAAGAAATGTTAACACTTGAAGTTCATACATAAGAGGTTTATTTATGAATTCTTTATGAAAGATAAAGAACAATTATTAATCTATAAATTTGAAAATAATTAGAAAAAAATATATATTTAAATTTATCTTATTATTTTTATTGTTTTTAATTTAATTTTTTTGCTTTTTAGATTTCAATAAGCTATAATAATACCTCATTAAACAACGAGAGAATTACATTATGAGTCAATATATTTATGTTTTAAGTGTTGTTGCTTTTTTTCTTTCAATTATCTTTTGCAATGCGATATCAGGACTTGATCACGTTGTTAGAGACGATGATTAATAATTTAATTTTATTATAGATTAAGGTTTTTTATGAGCAATCTATTTCATAAACATACTAAGAAAATTTTAGAAAAGACAAATTCTCAACTTTCTAAAATTGGCTACTCATTGATTATTAAAAATAGCCATGTTATTGAAAGATTAAAATCACGAAAAATAGACTCTGTTGATTTTATTAATGCTCTTAATTTGTTAACTTCAAAACATCTTTGTGAATTAATTTATTTTTCAAGTTTGGATAGACCTTTCTATAAATTTGAAGCAAAAACTGAAAATATTATTCTTGCTATCGGATTTGAAGAAGGTGATAATAAAAAATTTATTATTAGAACTGTATTAGATCCAAAGTTTCATAATAAGTATGAAGATGAAGAGGCTAAACTTAATGAAGCACGTATCTTTATGAATTAATTTTTAATTTAAAGCCACTTTTTAGTGGCTTTTTTATTTTATTTTTTGTATAATATTACTTCTTTTTTATTAGAGTTAATAATATGTTTAATTTAACAAACGAACAACGTCTAAATCTACAAAATAAATTAAAATTAGATAGAGAAAAAATATTAAAAGGAATTAAATCATTTTCTTTAGATAAAGATCAATGTTTAAAATATTTTAAAATTGTAAATGACACCCTTCATAGTCCTTCTTGTTATGTAAAATATATATCTGGTGATAAAGCTCTTGTTGAAGCCACTTTTTTTGGTAGTGGAACACTTAGCCATCCCAAAGTAGAAGGTTTAGTACCTTTATCAGAAATTAATGCTAGACTGCCACTTTTATTAGTTTTTGCAACTTGCTTTATTAATGTTTTGAAACGTCCCTCTCATATTTTTCATGGTAAAAAACAACAAATTTGGACTTTTACTTCTATTAAAGACAAAGGCGAACATTGGATTTCAACACATACTGTAAGTTGTAAAAAATGTAATTGTACTTATGAAAAAAAATGGTTACATACAAAAAAAATTGCTTTAACTGATAATATAACTTTTGGATATACTTATCAGGAAGTTATTGAAAAATGTGAATCTTATAATGCATACAATAATGGCGATATATTGCCCAAAAAAAAATAATTTTTAATAAAAAGTCATTTAAAAAGTAGCTTTTTTATTTTTAATTTGCTATAATTACTTCTCTTAAAAAAACTAGGCAATAAACAATGAATAACTTCCTAAATCTTGTTTCTACATATGAAAATTTAAATAAAGAATTAAATCGTATTAGCCGACCACTTTACAATAATAGCATTGAAAAATCTGCTACTCTTTATGATACACATGAAGAATATGAACTTACCTCTAAAACTTTAATTACCGTTATTGATAATTTGCTTGATGATGATAGTGACATTAAAACTGTTAAAACTATTCTTCAGAAACAAATTGACAAAGATAAACAGCAAAAGTTAGCGGCTGAAGAATATGCAGAACATTTAATTGCAACTGAAATAGAGCCAAAAGAAGCAAAACTTAAAGAGGTCAAATCACAAATCATTCAATTATTTGATTCTGTAAGTGATAATGCTTCATTGTATAGATGTAATCTTGGTAAATTATCAAAAGATGACTTTTCGAATTTGGTTTCTTATTTAAAAGAGTTAAAATGCCTTGTTATTTCTGGTAATGAACAAAGCCTTTATTTTATTCACTTTTTTAAACAAGGAAAAGATGAAAGAATTCAGCTTTCCCAAGAACTTTTTGATTCGATTTCGCATCCTGTTAAATTAAAGAAAAATAAAACTTTTGATTTCAGAGATTTTTTGAATTACACTTTTACATTCAAAGATGAATCATTAAATTTCAAAGGCTTTATTTCACCTGACAACTTTAACTTTGATTTTATTTTAAGATATTCAGAAGAATTAAATAAATTAATTATTCAAAAAAGTGTTAAATCATTTTAACTTAATAAAACAAGGTTATTTATTACTGATAAAATTACTTTTTACAAAAAAAATATAAGTAATTTTTAAATTTAAATTATTTTTATTGATTTTCAAATCTAACAATTATATAATAAACAAACTTAATCAGATAAGGCTACAAAATGTTATCTAATGTTAAAAAAAGTGAAATTCTTTGGCGTAATTACTTCTCTACAAATTCATTAATGACAGAAGAAGAAAAGAAAGAATTCTTTGAATCTGCGACATATATGCCTTACAAGGGGTGTGGTGGTATTCAAATTGCGGAAGGTCAAATTGATAAAGCAGAAAAACTTCTTGCTGAATATATTGGTGAATATGCCTTTGATGATTATTATGAATTTCCTTTTTTAACTGAAAATTCTGTTTGTGAATCTTTTTGTTATGGAAAGCTTACTTTTCCAAACAATAATGCTTCAGAGTTTCTTAATATTCTTATTGAAAATGATATTAAAGTTATTAATGTTCTTTTTCAAAATTATGATACTGTTTTTCCACAAGATTGTTTATAAAATCTTTCCAATTTTTATAACAAGGATTATTTATGACTGATAAAATTACAAGTGAAAAGTTTGAAAAATGCACAGGACACAAACCTGTTAATGATGATTTAGAAAGAGTAAATTGTCCAGAAGCGGGCAAAATAAATCATCTTTCTTGTGGATGGAATCATAAACGTGATATGCCTATTTTCATGGTTGGAAAAGATTAATGAAAACACTATATCAAATAGCTACTGGTACTTCTGTTCGTGAAGAAGCTACTGACTATATTGTTGAAAATAATCAAAAATCTGTTGAAGCAGCTTTAAAAGAATTGTTAAATGCTGATTATGATTATTTAGGTACTTATTCAAGTTTTCAACTTGGAAATCCTGATAAATTGGGGAATATTTCCTTAAAATTTAAATATGTTGATTGTTTTGGTGATCTTGAAGAAGAAACCAATTGGGAACTTCGACCTGTTAAATTTTTTGCTTAAATAAAATTATTTTTTTATAAAAAACACTTGCAATAACCTACGGGA
>CEPZ01011861.1_pt1 | contig 22717 bp, 22 predicted proteins | sample 530461 | NCBI WGS metagenome assembly CEPZ01 (sample SAMEA2620106, study PRJEB7988) | marine metagenome | isolation source: saline water (ENVO:00002010), including
AGCAGGCAAAAGAGAAGTTGGCAGAGTGCAGGCAAGCCCGGAAGAAATTGCAAACCGGCTCAGAACTTACCTTCCATAACTCTTTTAACCTAAAATCAGGACGTTCAATTCAATGACCAAGGCTAAAAAGCTCAGAGAACTGTTTGAAAGCAAGGATCTTGTACGGATCGTTGGAGCTCACAATGGACTAACTGCAAAACTTGTAGAGCTGAACGGTTTTGATGGTGTATGGGCTTCTGGTTTAGAAGTTTCAGCATCCAACGCTGTTCCTGATGCTAATATTCTCACAATGTCTGATTATCTTGCAGCAGCAGCCAGCATGAATGATGCTACAAGCATTCCAGTTGTTGTGGACTGCGATACTGGATACGGCAATTCAATGAATGTAATCCGAATGGTGAAGAAATTCGAGGATGCCGGAATTGCTGCTGTTTGCATGGAGGACAAGAAATTCCCAAAAACCAACAGTTTGCTTGAAGGCGGGAAACAGGAGCTGGCTCCAATTGCTGAGTTTGTTGGCAAGATAATGGCTGCTAAGAATGCTCAGGAGTCAGATGATTTTATGGTTATTGCTCGTGTTGAGGCTTTGATTGCTGGCTGGGGACAGGAAGAAGCACTCAAAAGAGCTCGCGCTTATGCTGATGCAGGCGCTGATGCAATTTTTATTCACTCAAAAAAGTCTGATCCTAAAGAAATTGAGGATTTCCTCAAAGCTTGGGACAATTACAAACCAGTTGTGTTGGTTCCAACAAATTATCCTAGCTTCACAGAAGCTCAGATGAAGCAGTATGGTGTGAAACTTGTTATTTATGCTAATCACGGAATCCGGACAATTGTAAAACACGTTAATGAAACTCTTGCAGAAATTAAGGAAAAAGGGATTACTGAAATTGATTCTAAAATCGCTAGCGTGAAAGACCTTTTTGCTTTGCAGGAAATGGATAAATTCAAGGAAGATCAGGACAAGTTTGTCAGAACAAAAGAATCTGTAAAAGCAATTATTCCAGCTGCTGGGGACAGAAGCGTTGAACCTAGTTTGAAAGAACTTCTACAGGACAGACCACTTACAATGATTGATGTTAATGGAAAGTCAATTCTGCAGAGAAGTGTTGAGAATCTGAAGCAGTGCGGTGTTGATGACATCAAAGTTATTGGCGGTTACAAGGCAGAGCATGTTGTTGCTGATGATATTAATCTAGTTGTGAATGAGGCATATGCTGACGGGCATATTATGGATTCAATTTCAAAAGCTGGAGAGGAATATGCTGAAAAGAATCTGATAATCTACTCTGACATTATTTTCGAAACAGAAATTCTTGATAAATTGCTAAAAACTGACAAGGATATTACACTTGTAATTGACAGTTCTGTTAGAAAGTCTGAAGTCAGGTCTGATATTGATCTTGTAATTGCTGAAAAGCCTCCTTTGGACGGCGAGAGAGTGATTAATGTTAATAAAGAGAATAAAATTCTGAACATTGGAAAGGATTTGGACAGAGAGAAGGCAAAACACGAGTTTGTTGGAATAGTTCTGCTTTCAAAAATTGGAATGCAGAAGCTGATGCAGGTTTACAAGGATGCTGGAGATCAGAAAATGGGTCTCTGCACTGCGATTCAGAAGCTTATTGATTCTGGTGAGGCTGTTAATTCACTTGAAATCAGCAGAGGGTGGAGTGAAATTCACGATTTTGAAGATTATAAGAAAGTTTCTGAGATGTTGGCTACTGAAAATTAAAGCAATTTCTCAGCTGCTTCAACAATTTTTCTAGGTTCTAATTCAACAAGGCACTTCCTGTCCTTGCAATTAAAATAATTAGCAGTAAAAGAATCAACACAAGGAATACAAGCCAAGTCTTTTTTCACAACAATAACTTTCTCACCATAAGGTTTTGCTTTTTCAGAATCTGTAGGACCGAAAATACTAACTACTGGAATTCCAAGTGCTGCTGCAAGATGCCCAGGCCCAGTATCTGTGCTAATGAAAATATCACAATTCTTAATCAAAGCAGCTGTTTCTGGAATAGTTTTGTCAAAGAACATCAACGGTTTCTCTTGCATCATTGCGTGAATACTCTTGCCAGCATGAGCTTCTTCTGGCCCACCAACTATCATAATCTTTGTATTATGCTTCTTGGCAAGTTCAGTACATGCTTCTGCAAAGCCATGCTGAGTCCACTGTTTGTATTTGGTTTCATGAACTGAGCCGGTGTGCACGCCAATAAGTTTCTGACCTTCACCAAGTCCTCTGGATTTCAGAAGGTTTCGAGCACCATATACTTTAGCGTCTGGCAATTCAAGTTTAATACTTCTGTCAATTTCTTTTTCACCAAGCATTTTAGCAATATCCAAATTCACATCAACACAGTGCTTGCTAGTGCTTTTAACAACAATATTTGAGAAAACTCCTGATTTGAAGAACCCGACGTTCTGCTCAACTCCAATCATTTTCTTTGCTCCAATGAATTTTGTAGCTACCCCGCTGAACTTTCCGCTTGGGTATGTTAGAATTGAAAGATCGAATTTTCTTTTTCCAAGTTCTTTCATGAATTTTCTTTTCTTGAAAATCCCTCTATGCTCTTCTGGATTGAAGAAAACAATATCGTCCACTAGTTTGTTTGCCTGCATTAATTCAACAACTGGTTTGTATGAAGCAAGCAGAGTGATTTTTGCAGTTGGAAACCTTTTTCTTAAAGTTTTGAGCAAAGGAATTGAAAAAATCATATTTCCCAAGCCCATCAGGTTTACAACAACAATATTCTGAAAATTCTCATCAACTGGTCTGCTTCTTGCAAATAACAAATCCCACGGAATCAAGAATTTCAAGGCTAGTATGTTCTCAAACATTCTAACATGCAAAGGAATTTTTATTTTAGACATTTTAAAGTTTTGAAATTATGTCTGTTGTTGAATCACAATCAACTAACTTCAATATTTCCAGTCTTCCGCCATATTCTTCTAAAGCTTTTTTCTCAGGAACTTGTTCTGGGGTATAATCTCCGCCTTTAGCTTGGATTCCTGGTTTCAGCTCGCGGATAAGCTGTTCTGGAGTGTTTTCATCATAAATCACAACATAATCCACGCTTTCTAGGGAATCAAGCACTTCAGCTCGCTGATCCTGCTGAATTAATGGTCGTTTCTCACCTTTCAACTTTTTAACTGATGCATCGCTGTTCAGTCCAACAATCAGAACATCTCCGAGTTCTCTGGCTTCTTTCAAATAGCGAATATGACCAATATGCAGAATATCAAAACAACCATTAGTGAAAACTACTGTTTTCCCTGCTGTTTTCAGCTGGTCTACAGTCTGTTTTGCATCTTCTCTTGACAAAACACTCATTTTAGAGCCTCCCTCAGGTCGATTTTGTGAACGCGCCTCTTCCCAATAACAAAACCAGCTGCTTTGTTAGCCAGTTTTGCAGATTCAAGATCATTTATTCCAGATGCAAGAGCAACAGCAAGCACTGCAGCAACAGTATCTCCAGCTCCTGTAACATCATAAACCTCTTTAGCTTCTACTGGAATTTGTTCTGCAGTTCCATTTGAAACAAGCATCATTCCTTCTGCTCCCATTGTCATCAAAACTTTGCAGTTCAGCTTTTCTGAAAGTGTTTTTCCGATTTCTTCAGAAGTGCTGTTCTCAGAATTAACAATTTCTCTGGATTCTTTTAAGTTCGGAGTAATAATTTCAACTCCTTTGAAAATTTCAGCATTAACTGGTTTTGGATCCACAAGCACTTTCTTTCCAGTTTGCTTTGCAGCTTCCACAATTTTATCAGTCATAACACCTTTTGCATAATCTGAAAGAACAATTATGCTGGCGTCTCCTGCTTTTTCTGAAATAGCAGATATGATTTTATCCTCATCCTCTTCACTGATTTTGTCTTTTTTTTCAGTATCAATTCTGAGCAACTGCTCTAACTCACTAGTTACAATCCTTTTCTTAACAGTTGTAGGACGGTTTTTGTCAATTATAATTGAGTCAGCCGTTATTCCGCTGGATTTGATAAGTTCTGCAAGCTCTTTGCCTTCTGAATCATCACCAATAACACCAACCAGCTCTGCTTTTGCTCCAAGCTCAACAATATTTTTTGCAACATTTGCAGCTCCGCCAAGAACATCCTTTATTTTCTCTTTGTTAAAAACCGGTACAGGAGCTTCTGGTGAAATCCTACTTGCATCTCCAATAACATATCTGTCCAGCATTAAGTCTCCAATAATAAGTACTTTGACTGATTCTGGTTTCAGCTCGCTCATTCAAGCGCCTCGCAAATTTCATGAAGTATGAAAGCGTGCATTTCTTGAATTCGTGGAACCTGATCTGATTGCACCTGAATACCAAGATCGCATTCTCCAGCAAGTGTTCCGACATTTCCTGTCAATGCAATTGTCTTTATTCCAAGTGATTTTGCTTTCTGAGCAGCTTTAACAACATTCTCAGAAGTTCCGCTTGTGCTAATCACAATTAAAACATCTCCTTGCTTGCCTAGAGCTTCAACCTGCCTCTCAAAAACTTTGTCATAACCATAATCATTGGAAATTGCTGTCATAACAGCAGTGTTAGCATTAAGAGAAATTCCTTCAAGGGGCTTCCTGTCGCTTTTGTACTTGCAAACCAGTTCTGCAATAAAATGGTTAGCATCAGAAGCAGATCCGCCATTACCGCAAGCAAGAACTTTGTGCCCAGCCAGGTGGCACTCTTTAATTGCATTTACTGCATTCTGCACCTGATCTTTCAGGCCAATAGCGCTTCGCGCCAGGCTTGCTAAATTTTCTGCTCGCTCTTCAAATGTCATAGTTTTAGAACTCCTGATTTTGTTATTTAAAGTTAATGAAAGGCTAATTTATCTTGAAGTGGCAGAAAATCCATGTTTTCAAATCACTCAGACCGCTTCAAGATTCACCCAGGAAATAGAACCCCGGCCGTTAGGTCGGGGATTGAATGACTGGGTGTTATCTGATTCCTGCGCGTATTTTGCTCTTCAAACCGCTCCCAATCTTCGAGTAAGCAGAAGCAGCTAATTTCAATGAACTACTAGAGTAAACACGAGTGTAATCAGCAATTTCACCACCCCAGCCTAGTTTGAAGTTTCGGATTCCCTCAATTCCGGCTCCCAACATGTCGTATTTCTTAAAACCATTTTCATAAGCCCATTTTATTATATGCCACTGGATTACATTATTTGGATACAATTTTGCAAGTTCTCCCTTGATCGATGCACCTGTCCAATAATAAATTGTTTTTCCAGAGTGCGGGAAAGCAGCACAGCCTATTGTTTTTCCCTGATACTTTGCAAATAAGAGTTTGATCTGGTTCTTTGCATGCAAGCCCTGGATTATTTTCTTGTAAAATTCTTTTGGAAGTGGATTATAGTCGCTTGCAGAGTAGGTTTCCATTAGCATTTTGTAATAAGTTTCAATTGCTTCATCAGAATAATCTTCTTCAATTGTTACTCCATCCTTCTCAGCTTTGTTAACGCAGTATCTGTGCCCTTTTTTGATTATTTTGAAGTGCTCCTCAGCACTTGGTTGATTGAATTTTGTAATAATTGTCTGAGCTGTTTCAGAAGAGCCGAAATCTGTCTGAGTTCCAGGTGGAAGTATCATGAAAAAGTTTCCAGCTTCTTTTTTGAGTTGTTTGAGCTTGCTGTTAATATCAGAATCTTTTGAAACAATGCCAAGGTATGCTGTTTCTGTTCCGAAAATCGGTGAGAATCCAATCTCCACTGGCCCCATCTTTTTTCTGAAAATCGGGCAAATAGCATTTTTAAAAACAGCAATTTCGCATTTAGTTCCTAGACTTTCTAATGCAGACAACCATTCATAAGAATGGAAAGGCGTTGCTTGCTCAAGCTGACTATATTCTTCAACAAGTTCCTTTGCTTCTTCAAGTGTTTTGATTTCCATTTACTTTTTCTGCAATTTTCATGCAGTTTGCTTTCCAGCATTTCTGATCTTTTGAAACTCTTTCAACTAACCACTGGTAGAACTGTCTCTGTCTTGGTAGGTCTTCGGAAAGCGAGCGCTGGTGTACGATTATGTTTATTATTTTTCTATCTTGTTTGGCTTTCTGAATTAATGCCTCGACTTTCTCAATCGCTTTTTCCAGTTTCAGATTTTCGTAAAATGGACTGAACAAGTAGGTCTCCATTAAATGAACAGGAATTTCAACAATCCCTTCTGGAGTTTTGTAAGCCTGCTTTAATCCTCCTGATTTGTCAAGTTCTGTTGTATCATATTCATATCCAGCAGTTTTCAGGAGCTTGAGCATATTTGGGTGAGTTTTGAGGTAATGCATCCGAATTCCTCTCGGCCTTCTATGAAGCATATTGTAAAGAGTTGCATATTCGTCCTTGATTTCTTTTTCATTATCCTGAAACTGTCCATGCACTCCAACTTCAAAATTGAATGGAATTGTTTTTACTTTCTCCCTTGCTTGGTCTCGGTCGTACTTCAAGCCGATTCCTGGGTTCATTGCAAAAAAGAAAGTGCTTGGAATACTGTTTTTGAAATCCAGTTCACACATTTCGTGAACACAATCCCATGAATCTTTTTTAGTGAAAAAAGAGTTTTTTATAACTTTCAGATAGCTTAGGATACTTCTCCTAAGTCTGAGTACTTCAATCGAACAGGTAACCCAGAATTCAATTATTTCCCAAAACCGGTGCTCCTTGTGCCCTAAATGGTCAACATCGTGACTAATGCAGATTCCCCACTCATATTCTTCAGGAAGTATTGACGCCATGTTCGAAGCTTCCTTCAAAAAGTATTTAAGAGTTATTAAGGAGAAATCGTTACTACAATGAGAATAAGTGTTATCGGAACTGGTTACGTCGGTCTAATTACTGGAACAGGCCTTGCCAGCAAGGGGCATACAGTCACTTGCGTGGATATTGATAAAGAGAAGGTTGAGAAGATCAACAAGGGGATTTCTCCTATTTTTGAAGAGAATCTGGATGAAATGCTGAAAAAAGCTATTGCAAAAGGCAATTTCAATGCAACTCTCGATATCAAAAATGCAATTTTCAATACTGAACTTTCTTTTATTTGTGTAGGAACTCCTTCCAAGGATGACGGAAGCGCTGACCTGAAATACGTTGAAGCTGCTGCAAAATCAATAGGAGAAGCACTGAAAGAAAAAGATGCTTACCATCTTGTTATTATGAAAAGCACTGTAATCCCTGGAACAACTGAGAATGTGCTTATTCCAATACTGGAGAAAGAATCTGGCAAGAAAGCTGGTGAAGCTTTCGGAGTCTGCATGACCCCTGAGTTTCTGCGAGAAGGCAGAGCAGTTGAAGATTTCCTGAATCCTGACCGAGTTATAATTGGACAACTGGACAGCAAAGCTGGAAATCTGGCAAAACAGGTTCATGAAACAAAGGACAGGCCGTTCCTGCGAACAGATTTGAGAACTGCAGAAATGATAAAATACTCAAGTAATGCTTTCCTTGCTACAAAAATCTCATTCATTAATGAAATTGGTAATATTTGCAAGAAAATTGGAGCAGACACACTACAGGTTTCACGCGGAATTGGTATGGATCATAGGATTTCACCGCACTTTCTGCGTCCTGGAATTGGGTTCGGAGGCTCCTGCTTTCCAAAAGATGTGAAAGCACTGATGCACCAGGCATCTGATGATTATGATTACAAACCAAAGATTCTGAATGCAGTAATGGAAGTTAATGATGACCAGCCATTGAGACTTATTGAATTAGCTGAAAAGAAACTTGGCGACTTAAACGGCAAGACTGCTGCTATCCTTGGATTGGCGTTTAAGGCAGGTACTGACGACTTGAGAGAGTCCAGAGCTATTCCAATTATTCACAAACTCATTGAAAAAGGTGTTAAAGTGCAGGGTTATGATCCAAAAGCTGGTGAAACTGCCAAGGAAGAGTTTGGAGACAAGATAACTTATGCTCAAAACATCCAAGAAGCTTTGAAAGATGCTGACTTTTGTTTAATAACAACTGAGTGGCCTGAGTTCAAGAACATTAATTTTGATGGAATGAAGGGAAAAGCAGTGTTTGACGGAAGAAATATTCTTGAGAACCGCGCAGATGTTGATTATGAAGGGCTTTGTTGGTGAGATTTAGCTAATTTCTCTATATTTCGTTGTTTTAGCTGTGCGATTATGAGTTTAATGCCTTTAGCGGTATCTCAATACACGACATATGAACATATAAATACTAGTAAAAATAACCCAGATTATGCGTGAAATCAGGTTTTCAATAAAACATAAGGGAAGCTGGTCTTTAGAAGCAGTTGCGGACTTCTTTGATGTGAAGGCTAGTCTAATTGGAAATAACTTGTGGAAGTTTGAAGCCAAAGATGAGAGACAGATTGCGGACTTTCTAAAATTCTTTCAGAATCACAGATCTGTTGATGCTTCAAAACTCGTTTTCCAGCAGGGAAAGTTTGCAGTTGTTCACGAGAAATCAGGTTCTGAAATCCGCAATCTAATTTCCAAACACAATTGCCACGCAGGTTCGAACATGTCAGTAGCAAATGGTTTTGAGAACTGGGTTGTTTTTGCAGAGAATTCACAGGATGCAACCAATTTGATGAAAGACTTGAACAAGCTTGGCGAAGTTATTGTTGATAAAATGGGGAAATATGATCCAAATAAGAGCCAATTCCAGCTTACTGACAAGCAATTACATTCAATAAATCTGGCTGTTGCTTATGGTTACTACAACTGGCCTCGCAAAGTAACTCTAGAAGAGCTAGCAACTGTCCGAAAAGTTTCCAGACGCACTTATCAGGACCATCTGAGAAAAGCTGAAGAGAAAATTCTTAGGAAAATTGTTGAAGAACTCTAAAACAGAATTCCCCACAACAAACCTAAACCGTAACTAAAGTGCACAACCATATACCCTACAAACATTACAATACCTTCATTAGCATTCTTTGCAATTTTCGTGCAGGAGTAGATTATCGGTGCAACATAGATCACAAAACCAGCAAGCAGGAGCTGTTTTGCAATTGGGAACATACAGCTCAGAATTGATAGTGTTACAAAGAATAGAACCATTGAAGCTGGAACAAGATAAACTGGTTTGAATGAGTAATGATGCTTCTCAATCATTTTTGTGCGGGCCCACCCGTACCAGAACATCTGCTTTGCCAATCCAGTATAGCTCGGTCGCTTGTATTGCTCAACATAAGTCTGCGGAGTGTACAGAAGTTTGTAACCGTCTTTTCTCAATTTAATATTTAATTCAGCATCTTGTCCGATTCTGAATTTCGGATCATTCAAACCAACATCAAGAAGCGCTTTTTTTCTATAAAGTGTAAATGAAACTGACTCCACAAAATTGTCTTTTTCATCCTGACTTTGCGAAGTTCCTATTCCGCCAACTCTGCTGTAAAGGATTTTCCCAACTGCTTTCTGGAAATCTGTGGAATCTGCAGGATCTTTGTGCCTGCACCCAACTCCTGCAACATTTGTTGGCTGGCTGTCCAGTTTTTTAGTAAGAATTTTCAGTAAATTTGGAGCAACTAGTGTGTGTCCGGACAACTGCATAATGTATTTGCCTTTTGCTTTCTTTATTCCAATATTTCTTCCTGATCCTGACTCCTGATGCTGGTTGTTCAGCAGAGTAATTTTCACTTTAGACTTCTTCTGCCACTCTCGAATAATGTCTCTAGTATTATCTTCAGACTTTCCGTCTGCAAAAATGATTTCGTAGTCCTTTACAGGGTAATGCTGTTTGACCAGGGTTGGAATTACTTTCGTAAGGTTTCTGCCCTCATTCCTCACAGCAATTACAATTGATACTTTTACTCCCACATTATCTGTTCTAATTAGTGTATTTAAGAGTTTTGTGGATTGCTGTTGTTTTGTAGGATTAGGTGTTAGGCGTTGGGCTTTAGGCTTTAGGTTTTGATAGAACAGAACTAACGCCCAAAGCCCATTCTGTTTACTCAAATAACTCAGAACGCCTAACGCCATCGTTCCCCAACTTATTTAAACAACAAATTCTGATACTTTTCGGGAATGGGCGACAAAGTTTTAGTAACAGGTTCAGCTGGTTTTATCGGCTCTAATCTAGCAGAAGCACTCTGCAAAAAAGACTACAACGTTCTTGGGATTGACTGTTTTACTGATTATTATCCAAGGAAGCTGAAAGAACAGAACCTTTCAAACCTAAAATCAGAGAAGAATTTCGAGTTTCTGGAAACAAATCTGGTCGACTGCGATATTTCAAAGCTTCTAGACGGTGTTTCAACAATCTACCACGAAGCTGCACAACCAGGTGTTCGATACAGCTGGGATCATGTGCAAGTCTATATTGATAACAACATAATCGCAACCCAGCGCCTGCTTGAAGCTGCAAGAAAAAACAAGCAGAAAATTGTTTTTGCATCATCCTCTTCTGTTTACGGAGATGTGAAAGAGCTTCCAGTAAAAGAATCCACCGAATTGAATCCAATTTCGCCCTACGGTGTCACCAAAGTCACTTGCGAGGATCTTCTCAAGATTTACAATGAAGCTCATGGAATTCCTTCTGCGATTCTCAGATATTTCACAGTTTACGGGCCAAGGCAGAGGCCGGATATGGCGATTAATATTTTCAGTAATAAAATAATGAATGGTGAAGCATTTGAATTGTACGGCGATGGTTCGCAGTCCCGTGATTTCACTTATGTTGATGACATTGTTGCAGGAACAATTTCTGCAGGCGAGTCTTCAAAAGAATTTGAAACTTACAATATTGGCGGCGGTTCTACTATAACTGTGAAGGGATTAATTGACAAAATCGGAGAAATAGTTGGAAAAGAGCCGAACTACAAGTGTGTAGGAGAGCAGAAAGGGGATGTAAAACACACTCATGCTGATATCACAAAAGCTAAAAACGATCTTGGCTATTCACCAAAGACGAAAACCGCTGAAGGTCTTCAAAATTATATTAATTTCATTAAAGGTTAACCCAAAATGGCTGAAAAAACCAAAAAATTCGACAAAAAATACGTCATCTATATAGCACTCGTGCTTTTGATACTTGTTGGCGCATACTTCCGTTTTTACCATGCGGATTATCCTGCTGTGGGGTACCACAATTGGAAAGAAACCCACTATCTCACTGAAGCTAGGAACTTCAATCAGGACGGTTTCTTTGCAAATGGATTCTTTGCACCAGAATGGGATTATCCTGCACTTAACACAAATCAAGCTGGTTTGCACGGCGATACTTTCCCCATGATAAGTGTGCTTACTGCAGTTTCTTTCAAAATTTTCGGAGAAACATTGCTTGCAGCGCGGATGATAGGAATCCTATGCGGACTAGCTGCAATTTATCTGATGTTCCAGATCTGCAAGAAAATGTTCAAGCGCGATGATATTGCAATCGTTGCTGCAGCTCTTACGGCTATAAGTCCGCTGTTTGTGTTTTTCAGCAGAAATGTTCAGCTTGTAAATCCTGCACTTCTATTCATGCTGTTGTCCTGGTATTTCTTCCTTGATTGGCGTGAGTCACTTGCTTTGAAGAAAGGTATACTGACTGCGTTATTTTTGATGCTATCTCTTCTGACAAAATATTCATTCTTCTTAATTGCAATTCCAATGCTTGCAACAATTCCTAAGAAAGTTTGGAAAGAAGTTGGCGGAGCTGCAAAGAAATTCAATTTGAAAAAGCTCAAACCATATCTGATTTATGGTGCACTCATGCTTCCGGTTCCTGCCTGGTATGCTTATGCAAAAGTCCTTGAAGCAAAGAGTGGAATGACAACTGTTTCAAGCTCTATTTTCACTGCAGACATGGCTGGAATTCTTTCCAGTTCATGGTGGACTGCAGTTAAGGGATATGTAGCTGACAATTACACAATGATTGGGTTTATTATTGCAATTGTCGGGCTTCTGCTTGTTTACTTTATGAAAAAGGACAGTTTCGGCAACAAATTCACACTCTGGTATGCTGCAGGATCTGTTCCATGGATTCTAATGATGGTCGGACAGCTTGGAGGCCACTCTTACCATCAATATCCAATTGCTCCTTTGATTATAATTCTGATGTCATATGCGCTTGTGGCTGTTGTAACAAACATTGCTGGAATGGTTGGAAAAGGAGTTACAAGAGATTATGCAAAGTATGGACTCCTCTTGTTAGCAGTAATTCTTCTCCTAATACCGTCTGTAAGTGCAGCTTCCAGGCAGTTTGATGTTCAATTCCTGGGATTGGATATTGCTGGCGAATATATTAAAGATCACAGCTCTCCTGAAGACAGAATAATTTTCTCCAGAGGCCAGAGCTTTGGAGTATTATGGCATGCAGACAGGAAAGGATATGGAATTCCGCTTCCAGAAGCGGATCAGATAATGGCTGGAGAAGCTCAAGGTGTGAAGTGGATTTTGCTTTATCAATGGGGATTAGGAACTTTCCAGAATCCTGGCAGTGCTGGATACTTGCAGGAAAATTATGCTCCTGTGCAAATGGGCTTCATGAGCAATGGCGAGCAGACTCAACTGGTTTATATCTTGTTAAAGAAGGGAGGCTCTTTCACTCAGGAGAGTTTGCAAGCATTCCCTAATGAACATGGGGTTGACACTAAAATCTATGAATTCTCCAAAGGATACATAGAATTTGCATACTCTTCTGCTGACTAATGAAAATAAGCAAGCGTATTAAGACAGTTCTCGCAATCTTACTGACTGTTGGTCTTGTCTGGTTTCTTGCAATGCAGGTTAATTTAGCTGATGTTATTCAGATTATTCAGCAAATGCCGATTAGTTTGCTTCTTGCAAGTTTTGGTTTGTATGTATTGGGTCATCTTGGCAGAACTATTCGGTTTTACAAGCTTCTTGGCTGGAAAAACGGATTTCACGAGCTTTTCAGTATTGTTGCCCTGCACAACTTGTTCATAAATACGCTTCCTGCAAGGACAGGTGAGCTTTCATACCTTTACATGACTAAAAAACGAGATGTTTCTATTGCAAAGAGTGGTTCTGTGCTTGTAATTGCTCGTATTCTGGACATGATTGCTATTGCAGTTATTCTATTGGTTGCTGTAATTATGGTTCCAGTGCTTCCTGCATTTTTGGCAACTGTTTCTTATTTTGTTGCAGGATTGTTAGTTGTGAGCTTGTTTATGCTGTTTTCACTTGTTCATTTCGGAAAGCATTTTATGAGCGGAATTGGGAAGCTTTTCAGCTTATTCAGACTTGGAAAAACTAGTATTGCTAAATGGGTTTTGGAAAAAGGTGATGAAGCTATTGACAGTTTCAAGGTTTTGAAGTCAAAAGGAAGTTTTTTCGAGCATTTGTTCTACTCACTTTTCATCTGGGGAGTTCGGTTTGTACTGTTTTGGCTAATAACAATTGGATTAGGTGTTGAAGTTGGTATCTGGGTTGGTATTATTGGAATTACTTTGCCTATGCTTTCAACATTTTTGCCAATTCAAGGGCTAGGTGGTTTTGGAACTCTAGAAGGTGCTTGGGTTCTGTCGTTTATGTCACTTGGAATTGCTAAAGAAGTTGCTATTCTCACTGGTTTCGGGTTCCATATTGTGTTCTTGACATTTTCAATAATTACTGGTGTTTATGGGTTTATGGCGCTGTCGCTAATTAAGAAATTAACAAAATAGTTATTTCTTCCTCTGAACCTTTTCAATACTGTAAGTATCACGTGGATCGTGTCTGGTTCTCACAAGCATTTCTGCAAGCACTCCTGTAAAGAACAACTGCACTCCCATAATCACTAAAAGAAGTGTAAGTATGAGCATTGGCCTGCTTGCTATTGATTCACCATAAACGAATTTTTCTATAAGCAGGTATGCGCCTGAAAGACCACCAAGGAACAGAACCCCTGCTCCAAGTGTACCAAGAATATGAACTGGCCTTTCGCTGTATCTAAGCAAGAATTTCAGAGTCAGAAGATCAAGCAATCCTTTCATCAGTCTTCCAACACCGTATTTTGATTTTCCAAAGCGTCTTGGCCTGTGATTAGTAACTGCTTCTGAAACTTTGTATCCTTTGCTTGCAATCAGTGCAGGAATGTACCTGTGGTTTTCCCCAAAAAGCTTCAAACCTTCAACTGCTTCACGTCTGTATGCTCTTAGGGTGCAACCGGAATCATGAATTTTCAATCCTGTAAGCTTCCTGTTTAAGAAATTTGATAATTTTGAAGGCAGTTTCTTCACAACATTGTCTTTTCTTGCCATTCTCCATCCGCAGACTACATCGTGTCCTGTTTCCAGTTTGTGAATCAGCTTTGGAATGTCTGCAGGATCGTTCTGCAAATCAGCATCAAGAGTTACAAGTATTTTCCCTGTTGCGTGGTTGAAACCTGCCATAAGTGCCGGAGTCTGCCCGAAATTCTTCCTAAGTTTTACAATAACAACGTGAGGATCTTTTCCAGCAATTTCTGTAAGTGCGCGATGAGTTGTGTCTGTAGAGCCGTCGTCAATAAAAATCAGCTCGTACTTTCTCTTCATCCTCTGCATAACGTCTGTTAACTCGTCGTATAGCTGCTTCACACTTTCTTCTTCATTGTAAGTTGGAAGAACAATTGAGATATCCATATACTGAATTTTAGCTGAGATGTTTATATAGGTTATTATTTACTGTTCTGGGTGGATTAGGGGCACGGGGGCTTAGGGGCTTGGAGTTGTTCTTTTTTTCTCAAAACTTAAATACACTTCCAGCAAGTTTTATTGTATGGATATCAAATTCAGCACAACTGGAATCAGGGGAATTTCAAACAAGACAATGACAGCAGAGCTTGCGCTGAAGCTAGGACAGACTTTTGGAACGTTTTTTAATGGAAAAGGGAAGGTTTTAGTTGCAAGAGACACCCGAACCAGCTCGGAAATGTTGCGCAGTGCACTGATTTCAGGTTTGCTTTCTACAGGAATTAATGTTGTGGATGCTGGTCTGGCTCCAGTTCCTGCGCTTTCCCATTGCGTTAAAGAAGGTTTTGATGCTGGAGTAATGATCACAAGTTCTCATAATCCGCCTGAATATAATGGAATGAAGTTCATGACAGGTGAAAGTGTTGAGTTTTCATCTGGTGAAGAGAAGAAATTCATAGAATTAGCAAAAAAAGAGCCAATTAAGGCTGACTGGGATAAGGTTGGCAAGCTGGAAGAGCAGGATATTCTGGAAAAATACAGCAAAAAACTAATTGGATTGATTGATGCTGAAGCAGTTAGGTCAGGAAAATTCAAAGTTGTTGTTGATACTGGTAATGGCGCACAGGGAAAACTGATGCCAGGGTTGCTGGAGAAGCTGGATTGTGAAGTTGTTGGACTTTTCACAAAATTGACAGGAATTTTCGAAAGAGCACCTGAACCAAGACCAGAAACCCTTGATGTGTTGATTGAGAAAGTAAAAGCTGAGAATGCTGATTTCGGAGTTGCTTTTGATTGTGACGGTGACAGATGTATTTTTGTTGATGAAACTGGAGAAGTTGTTATGGGTGATGTTACTGGAACTCTGCTTGCAAGAGAGATTTTAAGAGAAAAGAAAGGTGCAAGAGTTGTTACACCGATTTCCACTTCAAAAGTAATGGATGATGTTGCAGAAGCTGAAGGTGGAGAGATTATTAAGACAATGGTTGGTGCTAAATACATTGGTGAGACTTTGAAAAATGAAGGTGCTGATTACGGTTTTGAAGAAACTGGCGGAAGCTTTTTCCCGGAAATCAGTTTTACTCGAGACGGCTCTGCTGCTACAGTTAAAGTTCTTGAAGTTCTTGCAAAATCTGGGAAGAAGTTCTCTGAATTAATTGCTGAACTGCCAAAATATTATCAGATTAAGCTGAAAGTTGGCTGTGAAGAGGATAAAAAGTCGGATATTCCTAATTTGAAAGACAAAATTGACAAAGAGAATAAGGAAATTGTTACAATGGACGGAATTAAAGTTGTTTTTGAAGACGGCTCAGTGCTGATGCGCGCTTCTGGAACAGAGCCGCTGATAAGAATTTTCGTGGAAGCAATTACAAAAGAGAAAGTTGAGGAGTATGCAAGTTGGGGCGAGAGTTTGGTTAAAGCTCTTTGAGTTATTTCTTTTTCTTAACAGGTTTCTTTTTCTCAATCTCATCCATCCGAATAGCAACTTTCCTAACTAAATCAGTAATTTGCCTCTGTGTCTCCTGGTTTCTAATATAAACATGGAAGATCAATGCAAATGCTCCAAGCAATCCAAGAAGCATCAGTGCATCCAAACCACGTCCAATATCTGTGAATAAGCTGAGGAAATTAGCAAAAGTCAGAGGGAACAGTGCAACTATTAACAGCAACACAGAAACAGAGCTCCAAATAACAATATCTTTTCTCTTGAACCTGCCTTTTTTGTATAAGACTCTTGTCTCAAAAGCAATCAGGAGCGCTATTGCGATCCCGACCAGTTGTATTCCAAGTATTTGTAGTTCCATTTTTTGTTTGTCCTCCTTATGAAGGGGCACCGGGGCGCGGGTGCGCAGGGGCGCCGTCTTGAGTTTTCGGTGCCCCGGCTACCGGTGCACCGGATCCACGGAGTTACCTTTTCACCCCTATTGTCCGGAGCAACATACTCCACACAATTCTAAGGCCGTTCTTGAACGGCATTTGATTAGTACCTCGCTGAACACTGCGGTCATCATAAATAGCTTTTATTGGTATTTCAAGTATTCGCAGGTTGTGATGTCCAAGTTGGTGGATTATTTCTGAGCTAACTTCGTATTTATCACACAAAATTATCAGTTTTTCAGCAGCTTCTCGGTTAAATGCCCGCAAACCGCTTTGTGAATCAGTGATTGTGGTATCTGAAAGAATGTTTGTAACTCCTGTTAGAAGAGTGTTTCCAAAGCGTTTGATTCTTGGCATTAACTCAACATCCTTTTTGCTCATAAAACGGGAACCAATAACTGCATCTGCTTTGTTGTTCTGGATTGGCTTGATTAATCTTTCAACATCTTTTCCTAAGTGCTGAAGATCTGCATCAAATGTAACTACAATATCTACATTACTCCTGATTGCTGCCTGAATTCCAGTTGAAAGCGCTGCACCAAGTCCGCGGTTGATAACATGAGTGAGAACATGAACGCCTTGCGCTTCTGCAAATTCTTTAGTCCTGTCTTTAGATCCGTCATTTACTACAAAAATATCATTTTTCGGGAACTGTCTTTTCACATCCTTGAGAGTCTGTACTATTGACTCTTCTTCATTGTATGCAGGAATTACAAAGACTAAATTCTGTTTCATTGTTTTTATGCTCTTGATTTTCGGTTATAAAGATTATGTATTGGGGCTTCAGATTAGCAAAGTGACTATTCCTAGTGCAATTTCAATTCCCCAAATCACTGCAACCACTTGCCATTCTTTTCTGAAGCCAAGCCACATCACAACTTTGATAAGTGAAATATACTTTCCGCGTGGAACTAGTCGTCCATTCTCAATTCCAGTTGGCTGGTGCTCACGTCTGTCCATTATTCCAGTGCTGAGGAATTTCAAACCAGAATCAATTGCATACGGAATCAGGAGTATTCCCAAACTCAGCAGGGGAGCGCCAATCAAATACGCTGCAACCATCATTGTGCCGATTGGCAAAGTTCCAACATCTCCTGGGAAAACTGTTGCAGGATACTTGTTAAACAAGAGGAATGCAAACAAACAGGCTGTATAAATGTAGAGTATTGAACTGGCTGGATTGTTGCTTGAACCTGCAAGGAACAGGATTGCAATCATTCCAGTTCCCATTTCAAGACCATTAAATCCTGCGAGCATGTTTGTCCAGTTTGAAGCAACTGCAACTAATAAGAAAATCATGAGCATTGGTTTTAATTCCCAAGGCACAAGCCATAGAAGTGGAATTGCTGCACAACTGACTATGAAGAACTTGCTTTTTGGCGGAAATCCGAAAATATCATCAAACAAGCCGATTGCTGCTGATGTCAAGAATGCTAAAAGAAGAATCAGAGTTGTTATGTTCTGGTTAATGAAATACATTACAAGCATCAGAATTGTGAATGCTCCTGCAACTGCAATGCCGCCGCTTATTGGTTTCTTTGGTTTTCCTTCCTTGTGAAAGTCATCAGAAACCAGCCCTTTGATTGTGAATTTCTTTATTGCAAGTTTTGTGAGAACTACTGTTAGGATAAAGGCTGCGCAAATGAGGTAGATAAGTTGGCTCATAGTTCTAGTGCTTCTCGAACTTTAACAAGCGGATCTTCAAATTCGCCCATTGCATTTTCTGCAATTTTTCTGGAATGGTCTTTGTTTGATTCACTAATCATTCTTGCGATTTCTGCAGGATTAAGTGAGTGCTGCATTAAATTCTTGCCTATCAACAGATTGTCAACTTCGAGCAGTTGCTGAGGATAGCAGGATACTGTTGGAGTTCCAAGTAGTGCAGATTCCCTTGTCATTGTTCCGCCTTCTCCAAGGAATGCTTCTGAGTAGTAAACCAGGCTGTGGAAGTCAATCCCGTTTTCAGAAACCTTTGCTCCACACTTTTCAAAAACTGCCTTGTCGTGCTGGTTTCTAGGGAATGCAATTATGTCATAGTCTTTTGAAAGTTCAGAAATGTGTTTTTCAAGTGAAGTGTCTTTGTTGAAATAGGTTGCATCCAGCGGACCTGTTCTAATAGTCAGAATTTTACCTTCTTCTAATCCGAGCTGATCTAAAACATCTTTTTTAGCAGTGAATCCAGCAATATTAGCAACTTCACAAGTTCCATTAAAGCCAATTATATCCACGTTTCCAAAAGCGAGCTTCATTTTAGCTTCAATACATTCCGGAACCACTGTTTTTTCAGAAAAAGGAGTTGTTAGATTGTTCTGCTCAGTGCTCTGATCATTGTCAATCACTAAAGTGCTTGGAATTCCAAGTCCGTAAGCAATTCGCATTCCTTCAATTGAGTATTTGCACAAGAATTTGTCAGGATTGAACTGTTTTACAATTGGTAGAAGCTCATTTGTGCGGTTTATGCTGGCCTGAAGCTTTTCAGAATGGTCTTTTCCAGCGTGTTCTCCTATAATTTTAGCGTCAATGCCTTCTTGTTTTATAATATCCTCTAGGTATCCATATTTCCTTGCTGTTATGAGCAGTTCATGATCCGGTTCCAGTTGCTTAATCAGCCGTCTGAAGAACAGAACATGCGGTGAATTGCTTAAATCAATCCATATTTTCATCCCTAATCCCTTTCAAAAGTTAATATTAGCTGTATAAATACGTTTTCAATAGTGAAATTGTTTGAAATCTACTTTTTTGAGAGTCTCAGCACATAAGTCTTGCCTTTCTTTTCCCTGACAACTGTTTTCATCTTTCTCAGCTCTGCAACTATCCTGCTCACTTTCGGACGAGAGAAGCCAGTTAGTTTTGGAAGTGCTTCTTGCCGTAGTTTTCCTTTACTCTGCTCTATTAAATTGATAATTGTCTGCTCATCATCTTCCAGAGCTTCTGCAGGAACAGATTTTTTCCTGAACATCATTGCACCCCACAAACTAGACACTAAAAACACTGCTAATCCACCGATTATTAGTCCAATTACAAGGAATGTGCTCTTTTTTGGATCTTCGCGCTTTATTGGACGCACATTAGTTTGTTGAAGTCCGCCTAGGTTTGCAAGATCTTTCTTTACAGAATTAGAAGCGTCGCCTATGAGTATTATGCGTGTAGCGCCCAGACGCTCAATTGCTGTTTCAACTGCTTCTGGGAGTTCGTCTGGTTCTGTAATCAGGAGAGGGCTGTTGTATTCTATTGCTGTGCGTGCTGCAAGCATGAGTTCTCCGGCATTTCCTTGAGTAACTACTACTGTTTCTGCAGAGGACCATAAGGTCATTGCAACTCTAGCTGAAGTGCCGTAACGGTTCCAGTCCCAAATACGAGTGCTGGTCATGCCGATGTTATCTAGTTTTGATTCAATGCTCTTTGGAATAGCTTCAGTTCCACCTATAATCAGGACATCTGTGTATCCTTGCTCTTTGTAACCCTCAAGTTCCTCTTCCAGTTCATCTATTAGCCGTTTTTGTGTAACTGTTACAAGTGGGATTCCTGCTTTTGAAGTGTAGGCCTGTGCTACCAGCATATCTACAGGTATATCACCACGAACTATTACAGCATCAAAATTCTGTGCTGCAAAAGCGCAAGCTGGCAAGGCTATTAGAATTGCCAGTGTTATGAGAATAAAACAGTTGCATTTCGATTTCATACGATTTCACAATTAATGAAATCGTAGTAGTATATAAAACTAATGCTTCAATTGTTTTTCAAGTAACTCAGCAAGTTCTTTAATGCTTCCATTTCTGAAAAACTTACACTTCCGTTTATTTCCAACAGCTTCTGGAATACCACCAGTTTTAGAAGCAATACAGTCCAAACCACAGGCCAGTGCTTCTGCAAGCGCCAAACCATATCCTTCAGATCGCGAAGGCATTACAAACAATTCAGATTCATTCAACAGTTCTGGAATATCTTCTCTTTGCCCAAGGAATTTTACTCTTTCCTGTAAATTATTCTCCTTGATTATCTTGTTCAGTTTTTTCTTGTAATGAGAATCTGCAGTTCTGCCCACTATTACAACAGAGTATTTTGGAATTTTGTCAGCTACTTTTGCAAATGCTTTAAGAAGAATATCAAACCCTTTCCGTTCATAAACTGCTCCAACAGATATTATCTGCTTTTTCTTTGCAATATTCATTTTCTTGAACTTTGGACTGAGTTTGTTCCTTGTAATCTCAATTGCAGGATTTTTCACTCCAGAATCTTGAATTTTCCGCTTCAGAGCTCTACTGACCACATGAATTTCATCAGCATTCTCTAAAGCAATTTTTGTAAGCCATTTGTGCGGAGTTTTCCTTAGATTTACTAGAATATCAGATCCGTGGCAGGTCACAGTATAGCTAATTCCATAGAGTTTTTTTGCTAAATATGCAATAAATCCAAAAGTTGTTGCAAAATGAGCATTAATCACATTAATGTCCTTTCTGTGCTTGAGAATTTTCCAGAGCAAACGAGGTATGTCAATTGCAAACGATCCTTTCTTAATTAGGTCAATATTAGCGCTCTTGCTCTTCCTTTTGCTTGTTCCAATAAACAGTCCACCGACTCGCTCGTGCTGTTGTTTTGCTACAATTCCGACCCCTTCAAACGGTGGAGGGTACGGTCCTAGTATTGCATGCTTTTCCATCTTCCCCTACTGAAGATTGTTACGAAAACCTTTTTATACCCTTCTCCTCACCTATTTTATACTTGGGGTGACTTTTCTTGGAAATAATAAAACGTCTTGACCATGGAAGTGTCCTTGCTCTTGTGACGCTTGATCGAATAAAAGTGCACGAGGACATCAAGGAGGACTATCTGGCAGAGCTCAAACAACGGATTGAAAACGACAAAGAGCTATACCGGCCTATTCTGGTTGCTAATAACGATTTTGTGGTTCTGGACGGCCACCACAGGTATCACGCATGCAAAGCTCTTGGATGTAAGAGAATTACCTGTATTCTTGTTGATTATCAAAGAGATGATATTATTGTCAATGCTTGGAGCCCTTTAATTACTGATTCTGCAGAAGTTGACGCTGTTTTCGATGTGCTAGAGAATCACGGTTTTGATATTGAACAGCTGGATTCTGAGGAGAAAATGCACGAGCTGGTTGATTCCCGTGAAGCTGCTATTGGACTAATCAAAAAGGATTCACCACTTGAATTCTATTGCGCAAAACACGTTCCTAAGGACGGAGCACAGAAAAAAACATTTTCAGAAGCAATGAAACCGATTATCGGCGATCTACGAGAACGACACAAGCTCCCTGTTTTGAAGTATTTGGATACTGCTGACAAGGCAAAACAGCTTATTCTTGATAACGAAGCAAGTCTTTTGATTAAAGTTCCAGTTATTAGCAAGGAAAAAATTCTAAATCGAGCTAATCTGGAAGAAAAATACCCACCAAAAACAACTAAACATACTTTACCCGAAATTCAGGATTACCACGTCACTATTGAAAGGCTAAGACAGGTAAATCCTGCAGAAGATACTGAGTTGTCTGAAGAACAACGGCTTGCAGATGAACAACACACTCTGGAGCACGAGCGAGAAGAGTTCAAGCCAAGTATTGAATGGTGGTATGAGGAAGCTTAGGCTCCAAACAATTTCTCTTTCCCAGCATAATTCATAAGAATCGGAAGTAGGTCTGTTCCGCGAATTCTACCAATTCCTCCGTGCATGCAATTCTTCTCATCAAAAGCACGAGAAACATCAGTTCTTGTTGTAGGTCCGCGAATAAGGAGTGGAACTGGGTCGCCTGCGTGCTGTTTCAATGAAACAGGAGTTGTGTGATCTCCAAGAACTGCAATAACTAAATCTTTGTTTACTGATTTTGAAATAACATTCAATTTGCTATCCACTTTCTCAATCATGTCAACTTTTCCTTTGAAATCGCCATCATGACTGAAATTATCAGTTGCTTTTATGTTAAGAAGTGCAAAATCCCGTGTTTCAAGTGAGCGGAGTGCAAAGTCAATCTTTCCTTTAATATTTGTGTCTGCTCCCCCTGTTGCTCCTGGCACATTTACAACATCCAATCCAAGTGAAGCTGCAACTCCTTTTACAATTGCTGTTCCTGCAACACAACTTCCCCTAATGTCATATTCTCCTTCTACTGTTGAGTTTTGGTGATAAATTCCAGGACCGCGTAGTAGAATCGCATTTGCAGGTAAGAGATTGTCCTGTTTTCTCTGTGAATTCAGTTTGCAATCATTCAAAGCCTTTCGTGCAAGATCTGAAAATTTGTTTACGATTT
>CEPZ01027438.1_pt1 | contig 22712 bp, 8 predicted proteins | sample 530461 | NCBI WGS metagenome assembly CEPZ01 (sample SAMEA2620106, study PRJEB7988) | marine metagenome | isolation source: saline water (ENVO:00002010), including
CTAGTACGAGAGGACCGAAGTGGACGAACCTCTGGTGTACCAGTTGTTCCATCAGGAGCACGGCTGGGTAGCTATGTTCGGTCCGGATAAGCGCTGAAAGCATATAAGCGCGAAACCGATCCCAAGATTAGATATCTCTAACATAAGTTAATAAGGCTCGTTGTAGACTACGACGTTGATAGGCTGCAGGTGTAAGTGTAGTAATACATTCAGCTGAGCAGTACTAATAAGCCGAACGGCTTTACCAAAATTTTATCGTTATGAAACAACCCGTCAATTTCCCATAGTTTTTTTAAAAAGAATTTTCCGGTGATTATGGCACAGGGGAAACACCCGTTCCCATTTCGAACACGGCAGTTAAGCCCTGTTGCGCCGATGGTACTGCGCGGGAGACTAGCGTGGGAGAGTAGGTCGTTGCCGGGAATATTTAAAAAACCCTCCTTTGTTGGAGGGTTTTTTGTTTGTGACATATATCATATAAAAAATGAAATAATTTGGGTTATCGAGCATTAATCAGGTAAATTGCGTGTAGAGGTTCTTATGAAGAGACTACATAATATGGTGTACTGCCTGTTAATGTTCATTATGTTTTCAGGTAACAATCTCCAGGGTCAATCTACTGTCTTGGAACCGGAACCGGGTTTTACAGAATATGCAACATATTATATCAGTAGTTTTGATCTACAGACAGGAGCATCTAATTTTCAATTGTTTCGTTTCAGGCTGCATTCAGATAATTACCCTGTTTATTCAAAAATACTATTTAATGCATCCATGATTTCTCCAGCATTGGGAATTGATTCACAAACAATAATAGTTGAATTGGAAACAGGTCCCATGCAAATGAATGCAGATCTCATATTAGATAATCAGGATATGTCAACAACCACTACACAATTAATGGATGTATCAGGTAATTCAGTTCCTCTAACTATAAGTATAAATGATATGATCGACCCAGCGCAGTTTGACCAAATATTAAGTTCTGTGATTACAACGGGCAGATTAGCAGATGGAACATATACGTTTGAAGTTCAAGTTTATAGTGGTTCTTCAGAAGACAATCTTAGTCTTACTGATTCTGAAACTATCAATATTGTAGTTGAATCACCTTCATACATCAGTTTGGAATCACCTGGAGGTGCTCTAGAAGATACATCTTTAACTGAAATTTATAGTACATATCCATTGTTCATTTGGTCTCCACAAATCTGTTCTCAATGCGAAGCTGAAATCAGAGTAGCCGAGTATATTAGAGGAGTTCATTCATCGATTAATGAAGCAATTGAAGATGAAACAATGCTGCCTTTCGATCAATCAGCCGGGTGGGAGTTTGTTGGAAATATTACCAGTTTTCAATATCCTGTTTCAAATGCACGTTTATTAGAACATAACAAAATTTATGTGTGGCAAGTTAGAGCTTCATTACCAACAACGGTTGGAGAAGAAGAAATTATTTCTCCAATTAATGTCTTCAAAATTGGTGATATTGGTGGTACGAATCTTGTTCCTGCAGGTGTAAATCCTGTTCTACAAGTACTTGGGCAAGCGTTATCTTCGGATCAATTTAGTTCTTTGTTTGGTTCCGGAGGGTCTCTGGAAGGATTTACACCCACAGCTAATATTTCGCTTAATGGTACTGCTGCAACAGAGTCAGATATTATGTATTTGATCAATCAGGTCATTAATCAAAATGCTTCAATTACTAATATTACTGTGGAAGAATAATGAACACTGCAAAACATATGTTTATTTTTCTACTGGTGTTAATTTTATTTTCACCTTTAGAAAGTGCAGCAAAAATTGCTGTCACCACTAAAGTTTCTGGGACTGTTGATTATGAACAATCTGGTAGTAGTGGATTCTCTGTTTTGAAACCGGGGACGATTTTATCAGATGGCGATAGAATAATCACGGGAAAAAATGGTTTTGCTGCTTTAATCTATATTGATGACAAGTCCATGGTAAAGATTACAGGCAATACTGAAGTAATCATTAAAGGTACACGATCAACAGGTTCAATTTCAAAAGAAGTCAATATTGATCGTGGTACACTTAGAGCGCAAGTAAATAAACAACGTAAGGGTGAATTTGTTGTACAAAGTTCTACATCTGTTGCTTCAGTAAAAGGAACTGACTTTTGGTTGATTACAGATCCTGAAACAGGAGATATACTCATCGGGTTAGAGGGCTTGGTGAATTTAACGAACTTGGCAAGCGGTGAATCAACTGATGTTGGTGCAGGCAACACAGGAACCTCATCAACTGACGGTACTGTGGAAACATCTGAAACAAACCCTGATGATATTCCATCTGATCCAGATGAAGATGATGCAACTAGTAATCAAATTGAGATTGAGATGGAAGGCCCAGATGGGGAAATAAAAACTTTATTGATTGATATACAATAAAACGTCTTCCGCTTCATAAATTACCATGAGGTAAAACTTGAAACGGATTCAATTAACCGCACTCATATTGATTTCCAATCTTCTATCGATTGGAAGTTCATATCTTTTCCATGAACCGCCAACAGGCGTTCGAGTTGGAGCAGATCTTTCACTTTCTGTTACACCTGTTTCAGATTATAATGTTATTGAGGCAAAAGGGTATTACAGAACTAAAGGGAATTTGAACTTTCAGGAAATGTATCTTCGGAAAAAGAATATATCCTGGGAAATGGAAATTAATGGCAGATTACTTTCTGAACAGGGATTCGAATATTGTTTCATATTTAAAATGTCTAATGGAGGAATGTTGGCTTTTCCTGAAGTAGATCCTTTTAAGAATCCACATGAAATTGTTGTGATGCCGATGATTCATTCAGCGATAAAAAGTGAAGTTGAAGAACCGTTGTTTTCAAAAAAGTCAGTTGAAGCTGATATATTAATTTTATCACCCGATCCTGATTCAGAAATAAATTCTGCAGATGCAGTTATTGCAGTTAGTTTGTTTAATATTCCGGATGTTGATTCGAATAGTATCCAATTAGTTTTAGATGGTAAAGTTGTTACAGCTGAAGCAGAAATCAGTGGTGGAATTGTCACATATATTCCAAAACGCATTAAAAAGGGAGTTCATTCAGTTCAGTTAACCTTGTCAAAGATAGATGGAACACTGATTAATCCTTTATCATGGTCATTCACCATTAAAGGAGGTTTCGCTCTTGTAACAAATGTTGACTACAGAGGTGATATTTCAGCAAGGTATTCTAATGAATATGTGGGGGAGAGTTTTTTAAATGTAAGCGAAGTAAGAGGAAATGCTGAAGTATCTGTTGAATTTGGTAAGATTAAAACAAATTTTAGGCAAACAACCAGAGATAATCCCTATAGGCAGCCATTAAACCGTTTTTCAACCGCTTTGCAATTCGGTAAATACTTGGATATTCGAATGGGAGATTTTTACAGATCAATATCTCCTTATACTTTGGATGGCAGTAGGGTGAGAGGATTAAGTATTGATATAGATCTTAAATTAGCTCGGTTAGAATTTATTCAAGGTCAATTAAATAGAACGATACAGCATCTAAATAAAACAGATGGTGCATTAATACTCCCCACAAATTCAGGTACTCTTGATACATTAGGTCAACTTTCATTTTTACTGGATAGAACAGGATACACATTTGATCGTGAGATTACTCTTGCTCGATTATCTGTTGACCTTTTTTCAAAATTTCAAATGGGTGTGCATTTCATGAAAGCCAAAGATGATATTAATTCAGTTGATAAAGATATTTCTGGAGCATCTTTTAGTGTGGACAGTTCTGACATTACTGTAAATGACAGCATTTATAACATACCAGTTGGTACTTTTACTTATAATTCATTTAGTAATTCAGTAGAATCAGTGGGTGGTACCGTCAATTTTCCAAATAAAAATTGGGGTGGGAGAACACCAGAAGACAATATTGTAGTTGGTCTTGATTTTGGTACTGTATCGGATAAGAAACGGCTTAAGTTTGATTTCAGTTGGAATATAAGTTTATATAACAGAGACATCTGGGATGGACCTATGTCATTGGCAGAAATGGATACAATTATTGATGATACAGCGGATGGATTTATTGCACAATCTTATGATGAGAACGGAATCATAACTACATCAGGAATAGATACTTTGCAAATACCTATTGATCCTATCAGTATACAAAATTTATTTATTTATAATATTAACACTACACCACTGGTTCCTTTTGATTATTTAGGAGCCGAAGAATTTCCAATAACAACCTATGTTAATATGCCTTCTTCCGCATTTCATTTCCGTTTTATGGGTAATTACAGGCTCAACAAATTCACAGTACTTTACAGACAAATAGGACCGGAATTTGTATCGTTGGCAAATCCGTATTTAACGACTAATATTAGAGAGTTTGCTTTATCAAACAGGATGGCACTGATTGATAATAAATTATTATTAGGCGCTACTTATAAATATAAAGATAATAAAATATTACGTACAGTTGAAGAACCCCTAAAAACAAATTCGTTTGTAGGCAGTTTAACATTTATGACTGGTCCCAATGCACCGACTTTTGTGGTTAATATTCAAACTATAGGAAAAAATAACAGTAAAACTGAACTAGAGAGAGTGGGTGAAGAATTGCAGGATTTACGAGAGGATTCACGAACAAATAATTCATTCTTTTCGGTAACCTATCCATTCGCAACGGGCGATGTTAAACACAACCTAAATCTGAATATAAATAGTATTGTTAATCAAGATCAGTTAGCAGAAGATAGAAAAAAAGATTATTTTTACCCAAAATCTGATTCAAAAACAATTTCTCTGGCTCTCTCTACTAGTTTTTCAATCCCATTGCGCACAGTAACCAATTTCAGTCGTACATCTATTCAGGTTCCTGTGCAGGATGAATTAGGAGATATGAGCACGAATGAATTGATTTGGACATCGATAAGTACAAATGGTAATTATGCATTCTGGAACAATAAACTTAAAGTAAATGGTGGATTAACTTACCTGTCAAATAAGGGTACAACTCCAATTTCTTTATATGGATTTAAGAGTGGAGCAGATATTAAAGTCTTAAAAGGAATGTATGCTTCTCTTTCAGGACACATTCAAATGCGAGATGATAACAGCGGGTTATCATTAAATACTTCAGGGTTTTTATTTTCATTTAGATATAATTTCTAATTCAGATGGATAACATATTAAAATATTTTAAAACCCGCTGGATTGGTTTTGTCCTAACATTATTTTCTATTCTTTTGGTTTCGTTATTACACTGGGTGGGTGTTTTTGATATAATGGAAATGAAAACATATGATTTTCGTTTTCATCGTGTTAGAGGCCCTCTCACTGGATGGACGGCCAGAGACTCATCTTTTGCAGAAATTGGCACGGATATAGTGTTACTGGAAGTTGACGATGAAGCTTGGCGGCTAGTGCCGGAACAATGGCCGTATCCCCGGGGAACTGTCTGGGGAAGGGTAATACGCAATCTTTATCAGGCCGGTACAAAAGTGATTGCCTTTGATATTCAATTTGATTCCCAGGAAACAAAATCAGGACAGCTGCACGATTTTATAGATGAATTAGATCAAGAAAGAATTTTAAATATGATACCCCAATATGGCGATACACTTTTAGCCGGTGAAATAGCAAAAGCAATGCCTTCTTTAATACCTCGTCATGGGGATCAATTATTAGCTGAAGCAATAGCGGAAGCAAAAGCTCACGGAACAGAAGTGGTTATTAATGTAAAAATGGTTACGGAACCCAATCGACAACCACCGCAATATATTTCATATCCCATTGATAGAATTATGGCTGTCAATCCTGAAACAGGATTAATCAATGACCAGATGGATGATGATGGTTTTTCAAGACGATATGCCATTGCAGGTTATATGGCTCATGAACCGGAAAAAGCATATTTAACCTTGGGTATGAAAGCAGTAAAAGCATTTGCAGATTTGCCAGACACAACAGTTCCAAGGTATGATCCTGATGATCAAACGTGGACGTATGGTCCTTACTTAATGAATGCTTATGGACGGAGTAATACATTTTTTGTTAATTATTATGGACCGGCATCGGGATATAGATTACAGACAGAAGAAAATATTCCGCCATGGGGAACCTTTCCTCGATTTTCAGTTGCTCATGTAATTGATACAGAAGATATTGATTTAAAGGATCCAATGGAAGATGTGGACTGGATGACGCAGTTTTTGCCTGGAGAAATTCCTGAATGGATAATGGCAATTGAAGATCCCATTGACAGAGCAGCAACGATGGAAGCCTTGGGTCTTGGAGTAGATTTTGATGTAACCAAAACACCTTTTTATAATAAGATCGTTGTCATCGGCGTAGCCGTAGAAGTCATCCATGATGTAAAATCGACTCCCTACTATAATTATTTAGGTGTCCAGCAGTTGACGCCCGGGATGGAGACCCACGCCAACGCGATTCAGACCGTACTGCACAAAAACTTTATTAGTACGTTCGGTGGTGCCGTAACAGATTTATCACGGCATGGTTTTCCTATTGCGCATTTTTTGCTTATTACATTATTGGCACTTATTGCATTTTTTTTGCTGGATTATGTGAATCCAGTCATTGCTGCTGTATTGGTATTTATTGAGGGTATTATTTACTTTGGAATAGTTTGCGGTGTGTTTATGAACGATTACTGGTGGATGTTTAAAGCACTGTTTGCATCTAATAGTATTGTATTACCTGGAATTAACGAGAGTTATATTTTACCAATGGTAACTCCTTTGGTAGGGATTGGAGTTACGTATGTTAGTAATATTTTGTATCGATTTTTAAATGAGCAGAAAGATAAAAAATTCCTTAAGAGTACGTTTGGAGCCTACATTTCTCCTGAATTGATTGATCAAATGTATGAAGAAAAACAGGAACCCAAATTGGGTGGTGATGCCGGCTATCATACTGCATTCTTCTCCGATATACAGAGTTTTTCAGCATTTTCCGAAGTGATGGAACCGGAAGCTATGGTCAAGTTGATGAATGAATATTTGACAGAAATGACAACGATCCTTCTAGAATATCAAGGGACGCTGGATAAATATATTGGTGATGCAATTGTGGCATTTTATGGAGCTCCTGTTCCTGTGGAAGATCATGAATTATTAGCCTGTAAAACAGCTCTTGCAATGGAAAAGAAAATTGTCGAATTACGTGAGAAGTGGATCCATGAAGATGATAAACCTGATATTGTGCATCATCTTCGACATCGAGTGGGGTTGAACTCCGGTCCCATGGTTACCGGAAATATGGGGTCGGAAATGCGTATGAATTATACCATGATGGGTGATACAGTCAATATTGCTGCAAGATTGGAGGCGTCCGCAAAACAATATGGTGTTTATATCCAAGTAGCAGAAAATACATATGAAAAAGTGAAAGATGATTTTGAATGGAGAATATTAGATTATGTCCGTGTAAAAGGGAAAAAAGTCCCGGTGCATGTGTACGAACTCTTGTCTGAAAAAGATCAATTAGATGATGAAACGTCAAAAATGCTCAAGATTTATCATGAAGGATTAGAATTATATAATGCTCAAAAATGGAACGTTGCCTTGAAAAAGTTTGATGAATCTGCAAAGTTAGAAGATGAATTCCCCACACGACCAACAACCCCAAGTAAAGTGTACATTTTGCGCTGCAATCATTTTATAGAGAATCCGCCAGACAAGGACTGGGATGGCGTTTGGAAATTGACAGCTAAATAATAATTATGTGATATTGATCACATGTATTTTATTTTTCTATAGTTAACTTCTTTAAATAAGCGAGGTGTATGGGCTACTACAATGAAATACCCATTAAAACAATATTTCATAAATATAAGCTTAACCATGATGTTTGTGGTTTCTTGTACCATTATTGTATCGGATGTAGAAAATCTATTTGATCCCCAGGATCCTGATTACGTCCCACCTGAAACAATGATCCTTTCAGGTCCATCTGAAGATGATACTTTAAACGTTAACAATATAACTTTCACGTTTCGTCATGCCGAAAATATATATTGGCCCGATTCTTTGAATTCTAACACCATTCCCCACGAAATCCAATATATGTTTCGCATTGATTACAGCAACTGGTCGCCCTGGACTTCAGGATATCAAGTTATTGATAACAATTATACGTTCTGGTCTTATGATTCAATGACCGGCATACATACGATAACCATTGAAAATCTAGAGGATGGAGAACATTACTTAGAGGTCAAATCAAAATACCCTACCCAGATTATTGAGGAAAACTGGCCAGCAATTGATTTTCAAATTAATGTTGAAAGCGGTCCGGAAATTTTTATATATCCCGGACATTCATATATTGAAACTGGTGAAACATTCAATATCTATGTCAGCCTGCAAGACGTCGTGGACTTGATGGGTATATATTTTGACCTCAACTACGATCCAACAGTTTTAAATTATTCCACATACTTTATCGGATCCAACGCCGAAGGGTTTTTAACCCAGAGCGATGGTGATCTGATCACATTTGTAGAGGAAGACACCCTCAATGGCCACATCGAATTTGATTTGGCCATTGCTGGTGGGAATGTAAGTGGCGTGTCTGGCTCCTTCAATCTAATAAACTTTATTTTTACACATATTGATTCAGCTACTACATACACAGAAATTGTTTTGGGCTCTGGAAGCACAGCCCGGGATATTTATAATAATTCAGTATTGCAACGAATACAATCTGGAATTATAACAGTTTGGAAATAACTTAAGTAATTAAAAAAGAGGTGTCATCATGAAAAAGTACTTTAAAATCTTTTTCACAATTTTTTCGATCTTAAACGCTACACAAGTGTTTGTAGGCGGTAATGCATTTTTAGAAAACCAACAAGATCATTCTTCAATTAAGGTAAAATTAACTGCTGTTTCGCCAAGTGCTGTAACTGATAGCACTACAACAGCAGCCGATGGATCATATTTACTTGATGTTGAAGTAGGTATATATAATTGTGAATTTTCCAAAACGGGATATATATCATATTCTATACCTAATTATTATTTTTCAAGTGATACAACACTTCCCGATGTCACTTTACAATATGGCACTGTTCAAGAAATATCAGGAACAATCTCTGGCACATTGACTAATGATTATGTTTATGATGTTGTGGGCGATTTGACTGTTCAGGACACATCAACATTAACGATCAACGCAGGAGTCCATCTACGATTTGTTGGTGATTATGATCTTATTTGTAACGGATCATTAACAGCAGTTGGCACAGAGTCCGATTCTATCGTTTTTACATCAGGACTTTCCAGCGTTGCAGCGGGTGATTGGGGGCATGTATACTTAAATTATAGTGATAATGATTCAAATACTACAGATAATCAGATTTCTTATTGTGTGTTTGAATACGGCGAGGGAGATAACGCTCAGCTTTATGTAAATAATACATCTGTATTGATAAATAATTCATCTTTCAGAAATAGTGGTCGAGGAGATGTGTTTCTGCACTGGTCAGAGGGAGCTATAAAAAATTCCCAATTTTCAGGTGGATCAAATAATTATTATAATATTAATAATCATCATTCCAAATTTGTTTACAGGAATAACACCATTTCTAATTTTGATTATGGGTTTAGAGTAGACTATTCTAATTCCGAAGTTGAAATCAAGAATATGAATTTTTTAAATGGTTATGGTCATGCTTTATATTTTAACGATTATGCAAAGGGGATTATAGATTCTTGTAATTTTGAAAATATTGAAAATGATTGGACAGTATATATCCATCATAGATGCTTGGTTGATTTTACAAACAACCGATTAGAAAATATAAATTCAGGGAATGTCTTTAGGTCTTACCATTCTCATACTGACGTAATAAATAACTATATAGAAGGAAGACTGTATTTCGACAATTACAATGAAAATGATCATAATCAATCCAGTCCGCCGCAAATAGCGTATAATACCATTGTGAGAAGCCCCGATGATTGCTGTTATGAAGGGTTACAATTACAGTATAATAACAGATTGGTTGAAACTCACCATAATACGATTATTGGTTTTACAAGTGGATACCGAGGTATTTATTTGTATGAAAATGATTCTTTAGCAGTTCACAGCAATATTGTGTATGGAAATAGCTATGGGATATATTCGAATAATAACGGTTATATGGATCTTTCCTATAATAATTTTTACGCTAATATTAACCTTATACAGGATGATGATTTTCCGCAAGGGTTTGGTGATGCAATCACCTCCAATACCAATGGTGATCCGGCGGATATTTATTCCAATATTTTTATGGCTACACAGTTTGCTGATTTTGAAGATTATGAATTACTGGCAACATCACCTGCTGTTAATGCGGGCAGCCCTGATTATACTGATGTTGACGGAACCATCTCCGATATTGGAGCCAATTCTTTCTATTTCCCTTTCCTTATTACACATACACCCTTGACAAATACTAATGATACAGATGGTCCGTATTCTATTAATGCATCAATAGTTCCAACACAACAACAATCTATTACAACGACAATGTATTATAAACCAATTGCGGATGGAATTTTTGAAAATGATGCTGTGAATTATTCTTTGGAATTTAACGGAAATGGAGGTGGTACTGGGGTTCATATACCTGATCATACTAATTATACTTTTAATCAAACTATTACCGTGGAGGCTTGGATTAAACCTGCTTCTAATGGAAGAGGTTACATTTTGTCAAATAGAGGATATAATGGCAATGAAGGGTATTTATTGCAATACGATGACTGGGATCGTAGGGTTAGATGGTCAATATGGACAAATTATAATAGTAGCAGTTGGGATGGTGGTACACAATTAATTGCTGGTCAATGGTATCATGTTGCTGCGACTTTTGACGGATCTAGAGCAAAATTGTACATTAATGGCAGCCTAGATGGGAATTGGGATTGGCAGCCACAGGGTATAGTCAATCAATCGAATGATGGAATTACAATTGGAAGTCGAAGAGATTATGGAAATGAATTTGATGGATTAATTGATGAAGTAAGAATTTGGAATATTGCCAGATCCAGTGGAGAAGTAAATGCAAATATGAACAGGGAACTGTTTGGTAATGAATCCGGTTTAATAGGCTACTGGAGATTTAACGAAGGAAGCGGGGATAATGTATTGGATTATTCTAATTCATCAAATGATGGTACAATAATTTCTGCTTCATATCAGGAAGAAAGCCCATCATTATTACCGGTTGTTGATTTTGATTTAACTGATTGGAATTCAGTAACAATGTCGCTTTCTACAGGGAATGATTATACAGCAGAAATTCCTGGACAGGCATTGAATACTATCATTGATTATTTCCTTGAAGTGACTGATGGTACTGATACGTTGATGTCACCTTATGATGTTCCATACTCGTTTCACACATTTAATGTTAGTATGTTTGAAACTCTTATAGATTTAAATGCTATATCTAACAATGACGGTTCTATTACGTTGTCGTGGGGAACGCCCGTTCCTATCAGTGGAAGTTTGCTGGGATATAATTTATACTATGATACTTCCCCAAATGTTGAAATATCATCTGAAAATCAAATTTCTAGTTTCATATTGGGTGAAAATAGTTATACTCACGAAAATTTGGAAGAAGGAATAAATTATTACTATAAAATAACAGGTATTTTTGATGACGGTACAAGCATTGAAATACAGATCGCCGACGAGACATCTGGGATATCTGATAACAGCACAATTGTAGTTGCTGAAGGAATAATTCAGATTGAGGATGCAACAGATCATTCAGGAGTTAAAATTACTTTTTATCCTGAAACAGCTTCAGGTGAAGAAGATAGTGTTTTTACGGATTCTACAGGGGCGTTTAGAATTGTTTTGCCCGTTGCTATATATTCTGTAGATATCACTAAAAATGGCTGCGTACCGCAACATCTATCATCATTGCTTTTTAGTGGTAACTATAATTTTGGTACTATTCATTTAATAGCGCGATCTGTACAAGAACTATCTGGTTCTATTTCCGATACATTGATGTCTGATTTGTATTATATAGTAACTGATAATTTATCAATTTCCAATAATGATACTTTATGGATTGAACCAGGAGCTATCATAGCTTTTGATGGTTATCATCGGATTGTGGCCCAAGGACCGATTTATGCCATTGGTACTGAAGAAGATTCTATTTCATTTATATCTCATTCCAGTCAACCAGGTCCTGGAGATTGGGAGTATATACAATTACAAAGCAATGCAAGTGGGTCCAAATTTGATTATTGTGTTTTTGAAAATGGAGATGGATATAGCGAATGGGTAGCTAGTGGAGTAATACGTGTAGACCATGTCTCAAATGTTCATTTTGATCATTCCCGTTTCAGTCATAATCAACGGAGTGCGATTGCCTTCTATGGGAGTTATAGTAACTATTCAGTTCAGAATTCTACTTTTTCTTTCAACTACGATGATCAGAACCAGGATGGAGGAGTTATCAATATCAGGCTGTGGAGTTCAGGAGGAGATGTGCTCATTTCTGGTAATGAGTTTTACCAAAATTACGGGGATGATATTGCTTCATATGAATGTATTGGATTAACGATTGCTGACAATATTTTTTATTCTGATCATAATAATTTTGATAACACGGCAATGTATATGCGCTATGTCAAACCATTGATTATCTCTAATAATACGTTGACAGGCAGAAGCTATATTAGAGTTAATCACGATTGTTTTGGTATTATTGAAAAGAATATGATTCAGCATAATACAAATTATACTCACGGTATTTATGTGAACCAGAGTAATATGGAAATTACATCTAATGTGATTAATAACTGTAGAGATGGTGTCTATTACGAGAGTAACAGGAATTTCAGTGAGAATGATACCTATCAACATTTGATTAATTATAACACTATTTACAATACCTTTGAAGCCAGTTTAGAGATAAGGAATAATAGTCAAGATATAGAGATCAGTAATAACACCCTGGTAAATGCGGATAAGGACAATAATAATGGTTCCGATGGAGCAGCTGTTTATTTCTACAATAATTCAAGCGATTTCTTTACACACAGTAATGTAGTTACCAATAGCCGCTATGGAGGATATTTTGATAATAACTCCGGTTCGTTTGAATTCTATAACAATAATTTTTGGAACAACGAAAATCTATTTTCCGGATCAGGTTATCCAACTGATTTAGGTACAGTAACCAGTCAGAATATCAACGGGGATCCATCAGATATTTATTCCAATATCTACCTTGATCCGGAATTCGTTGAGCCTGACAGCAACGACTACTCACTTTTGTCAACGTCTCCGCTTATTGATGCTGGTTATATTCTTTTTGTTGATCCCGATGGGACAATTCGTGATATTGGTGCTCATTATTTTGACCACGGTAATCCTCATAATTTAATCCTAGAAGATGTGGATGATCAGGAAGTAACACTGCGTTGGTCGACGGTGAATCGAGATTCATTAACCGGTTATAATGTGTATTCAAAATTAACAACCGAAACTGACTATACATTAAGTGTATCAACAACAGATACAACTGCAATTGTATCTAATTTAACCAATAATATTGATTACAATTTTGTAACCACATCAGTATACCCAAATTCTGAAAGTATAAACTCCATTTCTGTAACAGGACGACCCGGTTTGGCAGAAATAGCTTTTTCACCAACATTATTAATACAATCAACTCCTTCAGTAGATACATCTGTATTTAATTATCAAATTCTGAATAATGGTGTAAAAGATTTAACCTATTCTTTAGAAGAAGATAGTTTGGAGCAATTTTTAACCGGTTATTATTACAACAATAATAATTGGGATGATTTTTCTGAATTACTGGCAGTCAGGGCAGATGATGAAATTAATTTTAATTGGGATGATATTTCACAACTTCCGCTCGGTGTACCGAATGAAAATTTCCATATTCGTTGGATGGGTACGGTAAACTTCCCTGCTACAGGTGACTATTATTTCGAATATTGTTCAGATGATGGTTTTCGTATGTCCATTGATGATAATTGGATCATATGGACTGGAGGATGCTGTTGGTGCAGCCAAAATCAGTTTTTTGAAGAAGGTACTCATGAAATAATCATAGATTATTATGCTTATTCCAATCCTAACTATACATATCTCAAATGGCAGCCGCCAGGCGAAAATCTTGACTGGTTTGGTGGAAGTGGCTTATTGACTGTTGATATGTTCTCTAATACATCAGGAACCGTAGCCCCTTCATCATCCATAGATATTAATATAGCAATACCACCTATAAATACAGGTGCATTTACTTCTATTGTACCTTATTCGTCAAATGATAAGTCAGATCCTTATGTAGAAATCCCCTTACTTTTGATGTCAGATTATGTTTTTATTCCTTCAACGCAGTTTTTACCTGCAGAAGAAACCGGCGACCCATTTTATTTAGTAATCAGTGATGGTAACATAGATGGCGATGAATTACAAACAGGTGACGAAATTGCCATTTTTGATGGGGATTCTTGTGTTGGAGCTGGAATGTTTTCCGGGGGATTTCCGTTTGTTGTCAAAGCCTATGGATTTGTCAATGGAAATTCATATCAGCTCAAAGCTTGGGATAACAGTCAGTACCGGGAAGCTACTGTGCAGGTGGATGAGTATTCTGTCGGTAATGGGACTTTCGTAGTGAATGGCTTTGACGAAGTCACCTTGAACGCCACGGTATATGCATCCAACCAGATTGCTATTACGGAGAATCAGTTTAATTTGGTATCATTGAATACATACCCGCAAGACCCTGATGCAAGTTCAGTTTTTGGTGATATTGAAGGATTAAAGATTGTCTATGATGATCATGGTGGTGCCTTTATTCCGGATTATAATATCAATACAATTGGTTCAGTTAACCTTACAGAAGGATATTATCTATTCTTTGATTCATCTAATACCCAATTCAACTATTCTGGATTAGGAATAGATGTCGAAAATTGGTCCCTAAATATTCAAGCTCATCGATGGAATTATATCAGTTATTTACCGGAAACAGCGGCGGATACTTCTATTTTTTCCAGTATTCATGATTCGATTGATATAATAGTAAGTGATGATGGTGGTTCATGGATACCATCTCTGAATGTTAATACAATTGGAAATTTTGAACCGGGAAGCGGATATAAAATTTTCTTATCAGGAACCAGCGATTTGAATTTTACGTATTCTCCATCAAGTCGTGCACCGGCTAAAATCTTGGCACACACTGTAAAAGAAACTAATCGTTTTAAATACACTCAAACGGGTTTGCCTTATACGATTGTTATTCAATCAGCAGATTTTGAGGGAAGATCCCTGCAAACTGGAGATGAAATAGGTGTATTTTATGAAGAATTGTGTGTGGGAGCGGCTGTCTTTAATGGAAATTGGCCTCTTGTAATTACAGCTTGGGAAGGAAATGAAGATACTGAATTACAAGGATTTAAAGAAAATAGTGAGATAAATCTTAAGTTATTTTCCGAGAAATACAGGACAGATTATCCACTCTTTAATGAATTCAGAAGTGAGCAGGAATCTGTTTTTTACGGAGCTAATTATTCAGTTGTAAAACATGCATCCACGGGTGGGAATGTGCTTCCCGATTCATATGCATTAGGTAATAATTATCCCAATCCATTCAACCCAACAACTGTGATTCCATATCAACTTCCTGAAGACACCCGGGTACGGATTACAGTATATAATATGCTTGGGCAGGAAGTCGCAGTTCTAGTGGATGAATTTCAATTAGCAAATTTTCATAGAATCAGTTGGAAGGGAAAAGATACCCGTGGCAAGTCTGTTCCAAGCGGTGTTTATATCTACCGATTAGAGACACCGTCGTATCAAAAGAGTCATAAACTTCTCTTGCTAAAATAGGGTATATCCCATGAAATTGGGATCTGTATTTGCTTTACTGCTCATGAGTTGGACTGTCTATGCGCAAAACCATTTTGAATCTGTAGATTCAACGGGCTTACCGTATCAAGTAATCATTTTGACGGACAGTATTATGGGTTACCAACTGCAAAATGGTGATGAAATTGGACTATTTTCTGATACACTTTGTGTTGGGTCAGATATTTATAATGGTTCTGGTAATTTTCCTGTAACTGCCTGGGAAGGATCTGATCAATACAACCTTCCTGGTTTTGTCGATGGTGACTCCATAAGAATTTTTATCTGGGTAGACCTAGGTGATGGAGTTGATGAGTATGAAGTGGCCCCCATATTTATTACTGGTGACGGCACTTTTGGATTCGGATCTTATTCTTCGTGTTTTTTTACCATTACTACACTTGAACCAATATTGGAAGTAAGTGAAACTGAACATGATTTTGGAGATGTGGAAATTGGACTGGAATCAGACACTTGGTCATTTATTATTAAAAATATTGGTCAAGCTACATTAGAATTTGAAATTTCACTTCAAGAAGAATCAGTTTTTACTTTATCTAATTATACCATTTCTTCTCTTGAACCACAAGATTCTTTGTTCGTAGGTGTTAATTTTATACCACAGGCATTAGGTATTTATACTGACACAGTATATATCAGCAGTTCAGCTCCAGAAAATGGAACTGCAGAAATCATCCTCCATGGGACTGGTACAGACACCTCCACCAGTTCTGTGGGGGATGACAATATTCCATTATCACATCATTTAGGCCAAAATTATCCCAATCCATTCAATCCATCCACAGAAATTCCATTTTATATCACTACTAAAAGTTATGTGAATTTGATTGTATATAATATTTATGGTCAGGAGATGGAAGTTTTAATAGATGGGATAAGAGACGCAGGGAATTATTTGATAAGATGGAACGCTGAAGATTTTGCCAGCGGAGTATATTATATAAAATTAGTAGTAAATGGGAAAATATTTACAAGGCAAGGGATATTGCTGAAATGAAGCGTCTGTATTATATATTAGGGTTTATAGCAGTATTAAGTGCACAAAGTATAAATACATCATCCCTTAATTTTGTAGGCGATTATAGCAATGATGGTATAGGTACTGTTGACTTTGGAACACCATCTTCCGTTTTACAACTTGATAGTGCAGTAACTGTAGAGATATGGGTAAAGTTAAATGAATATCCATCATGGAAGTCTCTGATAAATAGTCAAATGTATTCACTAATGATTGGTTCCGATGGATCTGTTACATTTCACTGGTATGATGGAAACTGGCAGGGAATTTCTACCAATAATGGTTCTGTACCACTGGACACATGGACTCATCTGGCAGGAGTTAGAGATGAAAATAACAATATTCAGATATATATAAATGGTTTGTTAGCTGGAGAAGGAGTTGGCTCTACTCCAGTTTCTTCAAGCAGTTTGAGTTTGTTTGAGGGTGGGAGCGGAACCGTGGCGGGTTCGCTGGATGAATTCAGGATTTGGAATTATAATAGATCACAGGATGAAATTCAATTAGATATGAACCATCATCTTATCGGTGATGAAGCAGGACTTGTTGGGTATTGGAAGATCAATGAAGGGGCAGGCAATGATATTTATGATCTATCTGGAAATGAAAATGATGGAATCATTCATGGAGGAACATGGGATGAAAATGTTCCATTTTATTATTCACATGTAATACCAACAGGTTTACCCTATAATATTATCGTAGAATCAGTTATTATTAATGATCTTCCACTTTTACTGGGCGATCAAATCGGAATTTTTGATGATACTTTGTGTGTTGGTTCATATACTATTCTTGATACATCAATGAATATAAATATAGTTACTTGGGAAGGTGATACAGAATATAACCTACCGGGTTTTTCTAATGGGAATATGATATTTTTCAAGATTTTTTCAAGGTTATATGGCGAAGGTGAATCTTTTATTCCTGATGTAGCTTTTTCACTGGGAAATGGTACATTTGATGATGGTACTTATTCAGTAGTTGCCCTCGAAGTTAATACAAATGATCTCCCTGAATTATTGCTTAATACAAACAGCATCCATTATGATCCAACGCCTGTATGGACAGTAGCGACTGATTCATTGGTATTTCAAAATATTGGCACCAGGAATTTGATAATATTTGAAATATTGGTATCAAATTGGGTGTTTAATATTGATTTTTCTGAACAATTAGTAATTAATCCTGGAGAAGAATTTTCCATACCAGTCACGTTTAACCCATCAGAAATGGGGTATTTTTCAGATGAAATTAACATTATATATAATGATGCAGAAAATTCTCCATACATTGTGGAAATAACAGGTGTTGCCACGCAAGGGCTACAGCCAGAAATGAGCGGATTTTCTGATGCCATTCATTTGAATGAAATTGTAATTGGTGATACGGCTGGTATTGAATGGGCAGTGCAAAATAACGGCAATGATACATTGAACGTTTGGGACATTTATATTAGTGACTATCATTTTAGTATAGATTTAAATGCTTTTACGCTTGCACCCGGAGGGTTCATATCAATTCCAATTGAATTTGTACCGGATAGCCGGGGATTATTCTCAACAAACTTGTATTTTTCGCACAATGCTCCAAATGTGAATCAAAATTGGATTGAACTTACGGGTATTGGATTTGACGGACATTTCCAACCGGTAGAACCTACAGGGCTACCATATACTATTATTGTTGACTCAATTCTAGTTGATTTTCAAGAGCTTAATTATGGTGAAGAGATTGGTGTTTTTTCAGACTCATTATGCGTGGGCATTGGAATAAAAGGAGTAGCAGGTAATATTCAAATAATTTCATGGGAGGAAGATGAAAACTATGGATTACAGGGCTTTTCAACGGGAGATTCAATTACTTTTAAGTTTTGGGGTGAGAGATATGATGAAAACAGGGAAGCGGATTTATTTACTTCTTTTACAATAGGAAATGGATTATTTGGTTTTCAACCGATGACAGTAGTTGATTTGACAGGGTCGACTGGTTATTTTCCTGAAATTGAAAGCTCAGAAAATGAGTTGTTCTTTGACCCGACAGTAATTAATAATGAATCAACAAAAGAAATTATATTTTCTAACAATGGAAATACGAATTTGTATATTAATGGATTACAGTTTAGTTCTCCTATTTTTAACACCAGTCAGACATCATTTATAATTTTGCCGGATACATCAGTATCTTTATCAATTAACTTTCAACCAATTGAGTCTATATTTTATTCTGAAACATTACTTATAGAATCTAATGACTATTTAAATAACCCTATTGAAGTATACCTGGAGGGAATGGGATTGCCAGAACTTCAAAGCTACTTAAGACTTGCTTCGACATCTCTAAACTTTGAACCTACAATTATAGGGGATACTTTAATTTCTGAAATTATAGTATTTAATGACGGAAATACTGATTTATCTCTTTATTCAGTTAATTCTACATCGTCTGATATATTAATAGAATTTTCTCCGGTTTCTATTAACCCAGGATCTATGGCTGCAGTTCCGGTAAAATTTCATCCTTCACAAATCGGTATTAATACCGGTATGATTGAAATATTTTCTGACAATGCTGCTAATGGAAACTATTTTTATATAAATGCGAACGGTATTGGTTATGGAGGTTATTTCGATCCTGTAAACCCAACCGGTTTACCTTATCACATCGTAATTGATTCAATATCTACTAATAATGATTCTATCTTAAATGTAGGCGATGAAATAGGAATCTTTGATAATGAACTATGTGTCGGTGTAGGAATTGTAAGAGATAGTTCATCACTAAGTTGTATTGTTTGGGAAAATGATGAAAGTTATGGTTTACCCGGTTTTACAAATGGAGACTCTATTGTTTATCTTGTAAAAAGGAGTAGCCAGGAAGATAGTTCATTAGATCAGAATATATTTTTTGCTAATCCATTTTACATGGAAGGAAATGGTCATTTTGGCACAGGTGAACTGTCTACTGTCCGGCTTGATGTTACAGAAGACGAACTCGCTAAAGATATTGAACTAGCTACATCATACATCGATTTAGGAGAAATACAACTTGATTCAATAGCAACAAATATTATTACTATCTTTAATGTTGGGAATTTCCCTTTGACCGTTTTTGAAGTTACCAACAGCAATCCGGTTTTTTCTTTTTCAGACAGTTCTTTTATAATAGCGCCTAATGATTCAGTTCAACTGATTATCAGTTTTCAGGCAACTACAGTAGGATCATTTAATGATACATTAACATTATTAAGCGATGATCTTGATGAAACAGATAAGATAAAATATGTATATCTCTATGCTGAAGGTATTGATTCTATTGCCCCTGGAGCACCATTAAGTGTTTCTTCTCAAATATATCCACAAATGATTACAATTAATTGGGCAAGAAATAACGAAAGTGATTTGGAAAAATATTTTATTTATAAAGGAGTAGGCGCTCCTTCTGATTCAGTTGTATCTGAAATTATAGATCCTGATACAATTTTTATAGATACGAATGTAGTCAGAGATGTAGAATATTATTATTATGTATCTGCTGTTGATACCAATGACAATATTAGTCTCCCATCAGACACAATCATGGCTATTGCCGTAAATAGTCCGCCGATAGCTTTAATTTTGACAGATTTATCATCAGAAGTGCATGGCAGCATAAATTTTCAACTATTGATTGAAGATATTGAGAATGATGATATGGTTTTTGATTATTTTTATTCAACAGACAGTCTTATATGGAATTCTGCAACAATCTTCGATATTACTTATAATAATACTTCGTCGATTTCAGATACATTGTTTTTTACATGGCAAAGTGTAGCAGATATTGGTGAGAATGATGTACGCGATGTATTCTTAAAAATAAATTCATTTGATGCATACGATACTACTTCTATAATTAGTGAATCAATTCATATTGATAACTATGTTGGATATATTACTATGAATCCTCAATTGGAATTGGATGAGTATACAGGCAATATAGATTTTGATTATTCGATAATTGATACAACAAATGATATTTATTCTCTGTTAGTAACCTATTCTGTGGATAATGGGAATTCGTGGAATTTGTCATCTATTTCCGGGATGATGACTGATTTAGATTCCTCGTTGTACTCAGATACTTTAAAATGGAGTACATTAGATGATTTAATGAACTATGAAGGTGAAGTTTTCATTACCTTAATGTTGAATGATGGTTGGCAGAATGGTCAAGGAGATACCATTGCTCTTTATTTAGATAATCAATTTTTACCAACTCTTTTTACTGCGGAACTACCGACTCAATGGTATGGCCCAATACAATTTACTTTCAATAAAGAAATTGATTATGGATCTTTAGCTGCAGGAATAATCTTTTCTTCCCGCCATGGTGTTTATGATGACCTTGAAATTGAATATGATGTTATTGATTACAGTTTAAATATAAATAATTTATCTCAAGGTGGTTGGTTTTCAGGAGATACACTAGATATAGAAATAACCACTGACCTGAAAGATATTTATGGGAATCCCTTTGATGGCAATGGCAATGACGATCCCGATAGTACGGGCGATGATACTCTTTTTACTATTTCAATTGCTTTGTTAGGAGATTATGATAATTCTGATTTTATTAATTTTGATGACTTAATCACATTTCAGCAGTTATGGTTTTCAGATTCTGTTAATGCAATTGATGAAATTGGTCCTGCTGAAGGAACACCACCTTATTTTCAGGTCATACCTGATCAGCATTTTGATTTTGAAGACCTAATGGTATTTGTACAGATGTGGAACTGGAGTGCCGGTTTTGATTATGGTGGAGGATTTTTAGCCAGAACAATTAATTCTACTAATGAAGATTTAACAATGGAAATAAGTTATCCGCATGTAAATAATGAACAATATCAATTTAATATTGAATTGAATATCTCTGATTTTAGTGATGTGGGTGGAATGGAATTGGTAGTACAATTTGATACAGCAGATGTAATGTTTAACAATATTATATCTCATACGGATGAATCTTGGGTTAAATTGATCCATGAAAATTTAGAAGAAGGTACCCTAATCTTAAATATGGCTGATCTGAATGAAAATGTAAGAAATCTTACAGTAAATCCAATTAAACTGCATTTTACAGGAAAAAAAGAAACTCAATTCACATTGGAATGGCAAGCGGACATACGTAATAGAGATGGTGATATAAAATACAGCACTTCAAGAATATTTAAATTCAGTACGACTGCGCCTATCCCGCAAGAGTATGCTTTGCACCAAAACTATCCCAATCCGTTCAATCCTACCACGACAATTCGTTACGACCTCCCTGAAGATGCACAGGTATATTTAGTGATATATAATATTCTTGGGCAAGAGGTTACAACTTTGATAAGTGAAAAACAGCCAGCTGGTTTTCACAGAATTATATGGGACAGCAAAAACCAATTTGGAAAACCAGTAAGCCCCGGGATTTATTTTTATTTACTTAAAACAAACCATTTTTCAGATTCAAAAAAATTGGTTTTTCTAAAATAGTTTTGATCGAACACGATAAAGTTCACCACCGTTTTTTTCGGCAATGCGGGAAATATGAAGCGTCATTAATGTATGCTGTAAAAGGGGATATTTTAGACTTTTATCATATTTATACACCAGATCCTTATCGTGGAGGTGATGTGTCTACTTCAATCCTAAAAAACGCATTTGGTTACGCCCGTGATAATGGTTATCGTGTAATTCCTTCCTGTCCCTATATCGCC
>CEPZ01087939.1_pt1 | contig 22695 bp, 20 predicted proteins | sample 530461 | NCBI WGS metagenome assembly CEPZ01 (sample SAMEA2620106, study PRJEB7988) | marine metagenome | isolation source: saline water (ENVO:00002010), including
CTCTAAAAACATCACACAGATAACCTTTGAAAAAATAAACGATAACAACCCCCTAATAATCATCTGTTTGTTTAGTAAGGTTTAATATCAAGATTAATGCTTATTCACAAATCTTTCTCCATCAAAACATATTTCCTAATGACTTCAATTCCTGGATAAGGGAGTTTTGTAATTATATTGCCAATTTTTATTAAAGCATATATTTCTTTAGTAGCTCCCAGCTCTTGAGCCTTTTTATGTTGTTCATACAAAAGTGCGGCGCCAACTCTCTTACCCTGATATTCAGGCAATACTCCAATTGTTTTAAGGACAATAGTTTGTTTCTGCAAGGGATCAATAATGCTTGTGCAGAAACCTACGTCCCTTCCATCAGAGTTAGAAATAATCTGTATAAATGTTTGGTCTAACATTCTTTCATAATCTTCGTACAAATATAGATACTCTCCCTTGGATATCTCTATAAAAGAATTACTATCTCTGAATATCTCTTGGACCATCTCCTTAATTGATAATATGCCTTGAGTAAAATTATCTTTGTCTAGAGTCTTTATGTTATATCCTTCGTTTAAAATAAACTCATAATCAGTTTTTACAAATGGTAAAATTGTATTGAAATCTATCCTTTGAGCAGAACCATATTTCTCAATAACCTTGAAACCTTCATTTGAAAATTGTTTAATATAATAATTTTTTGTTAAAGGTTCTAATATAAACGAATCATTATCTTTTTGATCAACAACAAATCTATATGTACTCCAAATGGATACATTGATAGGCCCTCTAATTCTTACACATTTATTTTCATGCAAATAATCTATTGCCTTATTTATTAATAGTGAAGATATTTTATCATCATCAATGCATTCATAAAATCCAATAATCCCAATCAGAGAGTTATTATCCTTTTGTCTTTTATCTATAATAGCAGAGATATGGCCTACAACAATCCCTTCTTTATAAGCAATGAAATTTCTAATAGTTACAAAACCAAATGATGGATTTCTTTTGCTAATTGTTTTTTTTATTACAGCAATGTGATAATCCCTATAGGTATAGCCATCATAAATAGTTTTCATTAATGAAATAAAATCCTCTTGAAGATTATCTTCAAATTCATACTCTTTAATCTCATATTCATTCATGAATCTTTACCTCTCCAGTATATCCATTAATAGTAACAATCTGACCATCCTTAAGATTTCTAGTGGCATCTCTTATACCTATAACACAAGGCAAATTAAGTTCTCTAGAAATTATGGCTGCATGAGATAGCAATCCTCCATGTTCCACTATAAGCCCCTTGCACAATCCAAATAGAGGTGTCCAACCAGGATCAGTATGCTTAGTAACAATAATATCATATTCTTCATTATCTGGAATCTCAAAAGAATCTAAGATTTTTACCTTCCCCTTTATTATTCCTGGAGAACATCCCTCTCCCTTAAGATTCATTTGATTATTTTCAGAAGACTTTGAAGGCAAGGAGAGATAAGGGTCTCCTTCAGTAAAAAATACATCATCAATTTCCTTATCTTTAAAATCTAGATATTGTCTCTTTCTCAGTTTAACCACCTCCTTCAACTTTACAGTTACACTAGATCCTTCTATTTGTCTTATTATCTCCCCTACTTCTAAGTAAAATATGTCTCTTGCATTATCTAATATATCTTGATCCATAAATTTGTTTCCAATTGATATAAATAGTTTTCTAGCAAGGGCAAATGATTGAGCTCTTAGCAATCTTAATTCTTCTCTCTTCCTAGCATAATGTTTTATCTTTCTTGTGAGAAAATTTAGTTTAATAGATTCTTTTATAGACAAATTAAAATCCCTAAGCTGTACCTTAAAATCATTTGCAATATCAGTATTTGAATAATTAACGAGAAGTTTTATCATAAATTCAGGATTAGTATCTAGATCTTCAGATTCTAATTTTAATTCGTTAGCAAATCGCCCCCCATATTTTTCTAGATATTTGCTCATTCCTAATTTAAGGTTCTTATATTGAGGATTTATATGAATTTCTCTTAGACATGAGCTATATTCCTTATTTTTGCTAAGATTGTATAGATCTTTATGGTCTTTTAGATCATCAGATAATTCTTTCAATAGATCTACTTGTTCTGCACTAACTACGTTTTTAATATTTGAAACCAAACTCAAGAAATCTTCTTCCTTTAGTCTATTCTTTTTACAGAATTTTCTCAACGATCCAAAAAAAGTCATCAACAAAAAATCGTTTTCAACAGTAATGCTCCATTTTTTAAGTAATTGTTTTGTTGATTCGTAATATAAGTTAAGAAGCTCCTTAGAACTCATACTCTCTAAGTCGATTTTGTTGAAATCAGAATTATATGATTGGACGTGTGCTATAAAATCTTGTACTTCCCTATCAAAAAAAGGGTATCTTATCACTAATGTAGAATAATATTTAATTTTAAAATAGGTTGAAACATTTTCTTTGTAGTCATTATCAAACTGGTGTCTACTTTTAGCAGAAATCATATCCTCAAAGTTCTTCTTATTTCTTTCATAACCTGGATATAGAGTTATCATTTTATACCAGTTTAACATATTATAGTAGAATCTTCCATAAAAGAAACCAAGTAGATTTTCAAATACATCGTCATATTCTCTGATCTTTTTTTCACTTACTAAAGATCTTCTTGCCAAATCTGTAAATGTTTCCTTGTATGCATATCTGGCATATGATGCTGTTAATGGTAAGACAATTCCACTGAAGCTTTCGGCTATATTTGAATTATCCCAGATTCGCAAATCTTTAGTTAATTTAGAAGTTATAGGCCTGGTTTGTATTACGTAAATTTTTGAACCTTTTATGGTCCATTCAATATCCTGCGGACTAGAAAATATTCCTTCAATTTTATTTCCGAGTTTGATTAAAGATTTTATTTGCTCCTCAGTCAAGCTAGGCTTATTATTGATAACTTTTTTGCTTAGGATATTTTCCCTATTAATGAAATAACTATCACTATCCGATCCATCTACAACTGATGAAGATCCAAAGTTAGAGTTTATCATTGTTCCCTTTTTACCATTTTTGATTAAGGATGTGAACATTACTCCAGAAACATCTCCATCAATAAAATCCTGCACTATGACTGATAATCTTGGTTTTTCTTTTATATTTTTAGATTTTAAATAAAATAATACTCTTTCAGAATTTTCAGACTCTAAAACCTTGTTTAACTCTTCATCTATGTTTTGGTTATCTCTAACTCTAGTAGACTCAAACATTCCTGCAAAGCTATTCTCTGAACTATCTTCACCAATAGCTGAAGACCTTAATATAAAGTTACGATCCTTATCCTTAATACTATTAACTATTTTAGTAGATAGATCTTCAAATCTATTACCTTTAATCTGAGTATGAGGGATCACAAAAAAATCAGGAACGTCAAATTCTTTTTCTTTCAAAATCATTAGGTTATGAGCCTTACCACCAATTTCAGACTTAGAATAGGATATGTTATTATTTATTTTTCCCACCATTTTTTACCGTTTTCAAATTCACTAAGATTGTCCTTGATTAATTTTGCAAAACTCTCACCATCCACTCCCATTTTCTCTAATTTTTCTAAGTCGTGATTATAAGTTTCTTTTTCCAATTTCAGGAATTTTTCTATAGACTCTTTAACTTTTTCATTTCCATTATCTATCTCTTTTTTAAGATATTCTCTTATCCATTCTAAGTGAGGTTTTTCTTCGGGAATCAGTTTTTCCAATACATTTTTTATCTTATCGTTTTTTGTCCATTTAGCATGCATAGAAAAATGGAAAGGAACCCTCAACTCAAAAATATGGGTAAATACGAGTAAATCTAATGTATCTTTAATTTCACCAAGATGTGAAAAATATTCGTCTCCCTGAGAATCATGAATATTTTTTAAAGGAGCATTTAAATCTCCAATCAGTCTTTGCCACACCATAGCATGCCTCACCTCTTCTAAACAATGCCAGGTAAGTTGCTTGATTAAATAAGGATCATTAACAGACCTAGCTTTTCTGCCAAGATGTAGCCCTCCTGAAAGTTCAGAAGCCATATATCTATTTAACAAAAAAATCTCAAATTTACTTACCTCATTTTCCATATAGATATCTAAAAGATAATCTTTAAATACTTAATTGTCATTTAACTATTATTAAAAGAGGTTAAAGGATGACTTTATATGAGTTAACAGTTATTGTAATAGCAGTAATTGCATTGTTAATACTTAGAAAATTTGATAAGAAAATTCTAAGAAACTTTGTGATTGTATTTATAGGTATTCTTTTGCTTCAATATTTTACTCAAGCCTTATGGTTAACGGTAGGCCTTGCAAAATGGTCTTACCTTTATCAGGGAGTTAATTGGATAATTACCTTAGGCCGTACTACGATGGTAATTGTTTCAATGGCAATCATAGATTTCTTTTTTCCAAAGTTTTCAGAGAGAGCTAGATTTAGATTGTATTTTATCCCAATATTAATAACTGGATTAATTGGTGAAGCTATATCTTCAAGCCGTGGAACCATACAATATCATCCAAAGTTATTAGAATCCTTTTCCGGAATTACAATTTTTGGAAGTGTTCCAATAGAAGCAATATATTACATTCCAGTATTCATGTTACTCGCTATCTCGTTTGCTCGTTATTGGCAGATAATTTTAGACAATAATCAAAAGACTAAGAAGAATGATGTAAGGAAAAAAGGAGGATCAAAGTAGATGGGTGTTGGAGTATTACTATATGAACTTGGAATAATAATAACTACCATAGTTATATGGTTTTTTATGACTCGGAAAGGTTATAAAAATGTAACAAGAAAATTTATAATTTTATTTTTAGGTGTTCTTTTATTTGAGATAATTAGTGAACCTATGTGGTTAAACACAGGATTTGATTCTTGGGCTTACATCTATGGAGATGTAACTTGGGTTTTAACACTCGGATGGGTGAATGCATTCATGTTAGCAATTTTAGCAGTAGATTATTTTTATAGAGAGACATCAGAGAAAAAGAAATTTTTCTTATATCTGTTATTCATTAGTGCGCTAGTTATTCCAGTAGAGGCTATTATGATTTCTGCAGGTCTCAGAGGTTATGCAGAATTTTTACTTGAGACTATGAGAAGTGGCATTGTATTCCCTGTTCTTTACTTGCCAGTTGAATCTATCTATGCTGTACCAATATTTTGCTCATTAATACTCTCATTCTATAAATATGTAAATTATTTATTTGATAAAAAATGAACCAAGGATATCAGCCATCAATAGCGAATCAGGGATTTCAACCTGAACTACCAAAGAATAATAGGGGTTCTGGTTCATCCAGTCTAGTGGAAAAGCTCGTTAAGGGAGTCTTAATCATTGGAGGTATAATCTTCTTAATCCCTGTTGTTCTATTTGTTGTATGTCTTGTTATAGTTTATGGATCATCTATTTTTAATGCATTACCTCTTTTGGATTTTATGGGAACTGGTACAATCTTACTTACTGGAATTACACTAATGAACAATAAAAAGATCTCTAAAAAATATTTACCACTTTTATTGTTTGCAATGACATTTTCTATATTATTTTTAGCTGGCCAATATAATGTTCAATCATTTAATTGCCCATTACATACTAATTATCAACTTTTCATGCCAATAATACAATTATTTGCTTCTATGGTGGGCCTTGTAGGATTTTGTTTTAATGGAATTATCCCAATAAATAAAAAAGGTGAATAAAATGAATCAGAACAAGCCAAAATTAGTAAGAATTGTAGGAATAATAGAATTGCTTAGGCCTATTCTTGGCCTGGTCACTGGATTTCTTGGAGCAGGTTTTCTCTCAATTTTCATATTTCAGGGAGGCAATCTTAGAGGTATCTTTGGTTCTTCAATACTATTTACTATTTTAGCTATAGTCTCAGTGATTGTAAATGTTATAGCCTTCATAGGTGCTATTGCAGTCATTAGATACAAACCAATAGGAAGAAAGCTTATCATTTTTGTTGCTATCTCTATGATAATACTAAACATAGTACAGAATTCATTTTATTCATTCTCAACTGGAGGACTGGGAGGATTATTTGAGATCTTGTGGATAGCTCTTAGGTTTTTCCCAATTATCTATTACGGGGCCCTAATATATTATTTTATGACCTCGGAAGTAAAGAATGCCTTTCAACCAAATTGAACTTATTAAACAACAGAAACTATAAAAAACAGCTTCTCCTAATTGTTATATGTTAAAAAAATTGAGGTATCTTTATTCTTCTATAAGGAATCTTGGCAGTTATACTACTGCCATCAACGATAATTTCTTAGATTACTGTATAAGACATCACAAAGTAATTGGATGGTATAATGGTTTACCAGTTCATTCAGCTTTTTTAGCTCCAGGTTTTAGTAAACCTCTGGCAAATACCATGGCAAGGAGATTAATTAGTAATATGATACAGGAACCTTTGCCTGGAGTAGTTAATTTTGGGGTAACAGACATATGCAATGCTAAATGCGAACATTGTAGCTTTTATGGAAATACCATGCATAAGCCTGAGCTAGACATTGTTTCAAAAAATGAAATGAAAAAGATACTTAAGGATTGTCAAGATTTTGGAATATCTGTGATAAACTTTGTAGGAGGAGAACCATTACTTAACGATAATTTGCCTGATTTAATAAGTTCGCTAGATAAAAATAAGACAGTTTCTTCAGTATATACCAATGGATGGTTTCTTAAGGAAAAAGCTAAAGAATTAAAAGATGCTGGAATAATGATAGTTATTGTCAGTTTAGATTCTGTAGTTCCAAGTAAACATGATAAATTTAGAAGGCTTCCTGGTCTCTTTGAGAGGGCAATAGAAGGAATTAAGGAATGTCAGAAGTTAGGACTATTAACTGCGATCTCAACGACAGTTACGCAAGAAGATCTACAGAATAGAAATTTTGAAAAGATGATTCAACTATCTAAAAAATTAAAGGTTAATGAGTTAATTGTTTTTGATACAATGCCTATTGGCATGTATTCTCACAGAGTCGACTTATCAAATGATAAAATTGATTTTCAAAGATTATTTCAAATTGTTGATAAATATAATAAAGATGAATCTTTTCCAGGAATTTTCTGTTATGCCCATTTTAGAAGTCAGATGGCATTTGGATGTTCTGCAGGAAGAAATTATTTTTATATTACCCCCTATGGAGAAATGTGTCCATGTGATTTTACCGCTCAACCTATTGGAAATATATTGAAAGAGCCATTGCCAAACCTTTGGAGAAAACTATCTCAGGATAGAAAAAACGTATCTGGGAATTATATGAATGAATGTTGTAGCCAAGATACTCCAAAGATTAAAATTGAAAATTCTGAAAAATTAATTAATATTAAAACGGATAAGAAAAATATTAAATAAAAATATCTTCTCCTGTCTTTACTCTTTCTAAGAGGCAAGAGGGTACAAGGTTCCCATCATGATATATTGCGTCTGGACATCCATCACACAAACTCCATTTTCCATCAATTCTGTTTGGACCATCTATAATTAACACTACCTGATAGGTAAGTTTACTTGAAGGATTATTATTCTTTTCTATTAGATAATTATATAAGATCTTTGAAGCATTTTTATTATAAATTAATTTAAAGAGAGAAAAAGGGTCGATCTTGTTTCCTTTTATTGTGATATAATATTTACCTTTCTTATATCTGTATCTTTCCTGGAATTTTTTGTATAAATAAGAGTCTAGATAACCGATAATCTTATCTCCGTAAAATACAGGGACACTAAATATCCACGAAGGTTGATTTTTATTATGGAGCTTTCCTAAAAAAGCGCAAGGTTTACTTTTGAATTTATTAGATATGTAATTAGAAAGATTCTTTATATTTGGATTTTGCAAATTATTTTCTACAAATGTTTTCTCCTTATTAGTGAGTATGTCTTTATAAGGAGAGATTACAAGTAGATTAACGACATCTGAGTTTTCCTTACAGATTTTTATAGAGTCAGACAAATCTGAATAGTCGCTACCCGATACGGGGATTATGAATCCAAGGTTTACACCCCCTACCACTCTAAATGTATCACAAATCTTTTGTCTTAATTGATTAACGTCCTCTAGTTTCCCTATATCAGGCCTAATCTGATATTTGTCTATATGGACAACAAATTCTGTAACCCCTACTTTTTTAAGCTCCCTTAATTTTTCTTCATTCAACAAAATGCCATTAGTAAAGACCTTGGTCTTAATTCCATTTGAATGCGCATACTCAATAATTTCTTTAATTTTTGGATAAAGTAAGGGTTCCCCCCCAGCTATTGATAATGTTTGGATATTTCTTGATTCAATAAATGCGTCAATTTCAGATATTATTTTTTCAAAATTTCCATGTTCTCTTTTAGGATCTTTTTCAGCTAGACCCCTATAACATCCAGGACATTTTAACTGACAAAAAGTTGTGACTTCAACCCATCCATTAGGATTATCATTCTTTGTCCAAGGGAGCCTATACATTTGTTTAATATCTAAATTACTATCCATCTTTTCTTATGTTCTTTAAGAGGTTGCATTGTTTTTTAATTTTTTTATGACATTATTTTATTATATATTTCATCAGCTAACGGCTGAAGATCTTTCTTAAATTCGTTATGTCTAAATTGTTTTTGTACGTGAATTCTTGTTTGAATATTTCTTCTCAGCATATTCTTTAAACAAATTTTGTTTGAGACCTTAATACTTATGGGCAGTAACATCGAATCTCTGACTTCTCTTTCTAAATAAATTGCTCCAACCCTTGGAGAATTAGATTTCCCTTCTTTTTCTAATTCTCCCCCAGGAAACAGAAAGATTGTTTCACCATTTTCAAGCTTTTCCTTTAACAAATCAAGAGGTTTCTTACCATTCTTTTCAATATTTGAAACACATCCCCATATCCTTAAAAGATATTTATAATACCATTTCTTTAGATATTTTTCTGATGTAACAAAAACATAGGGCGTCAATTTAATAAATTCTTTGAGGGGCAAAGCAGCAAGAATTATGAAAGGATCTAGTTTTGATGGATGATTAGCTACAATAATATACTTTTTATTATTATTTAAATTACATTCTATGATACTTTCAATCTTAAAAATAAACCTAAGAGGCATAGCTAATAAAATATGAGTGACTATTAGTACGAGTATTCTTATTCCTCTTTTCATTTTATAATTTAGAAATTACCAATAATAAATGCATCGCTATATAATATAATGCAGCAAAAATTTGAAGGATCATTGATCCATTTTTATGTTTTTCAGATGCATAATATATGATTGAAAATATTGCAATATTCAGAGTTCCTAAACCTATTATAAATAACAAGACATTGTTGTTTATTTCGAAGAACATATGTGTAAACAGCCCAAAAACTATTAAACAAATAGCAGCATAGATCATAGAAGCTTTCCTTATTCCAATTTTAGAAGAATAAGTATCTTGAGCTTCATTTTCTTCTGCTTTTGTTTTCAATTTCCTAGCAAATTCTAAAAGACCTACATTAAAAAGAACAAAAACAAAGTGGATGCTTAAAATTGGATTACCAAATGAAAAATTTGGTTCTATAATTGAATATAAATAAAATTGCAAAAATAATAATTGTAGAAGATTCACTAAATTATATAGAAAAAATCTTTTCCTAATCCAGTTTTTAATAAAGAATTCTTTTCCAGCAATTAATGTATATCCAAATGCAAATAAAAGAAAAATTGTGGCTTTTGTTGAGACAATAACATTAATTGAGAATAGAATAATCAATCCAATTATGTTAAGAGTTAACAGTTCTTTTAATGATATTAACCCTCTTTGAACAGGTCTATTCATATGATACTTTGTATCAAAGTCGTAGTCTTTATGTTCATCTAGAACTCTAATATGGAACATAAATAACAGAGAGGTAATTAATGCTATGAAAATTCCCAAAATATGATTAGATAATACATCTCCAGGCCCTAATACTACTGCAGCAGAGCTCAATACAACAGATATTGTTGTAAATACCAGTATTGATATCTGAAATCTTTCTTTTTGATATATATTAAACCTTTTTAGTAAATTCATTTTCATCAAACAACAGGAAATTATTAATGTGATCTTTAATCCATTTATTTCCACGATCTTTTATATTTAATTTTTTCCTAATATCTTTCGTGTTTTCAATATTCCAATCCAAATAGCTATCTAGATCATATTCAAAATAACTTTCAGTTTTTCTATTGATAAGATTTTCTGAAGAAGTTTCATTATCAAAATGAATATCTTGAACAAAATTAAAATCTGAACCAAATCCAGTAGCATTCTTTACTCCATCAAGGTAGGATAAAACTGAAAAGTTTGAATTACTTGCTAAATTATAGATCCGTGATTTTTTACCTAATTTTCTTATTTCCAACAAAATGTCAATTAAATCTTCTATGGTTATTAGATTGAAAGTTATATCCGATCTTCCAACCAGCCTAATTTCCCTATCATCACCTTGCATTGAGATAGCTTCCCTTAGGACAGTTGCATAATAATAAATTGTTTGGTACTTTAGTTCTTTATACTTAGAATTATTTCTTGTTCCGATTATGGTTGGCCTAATAATAACAATCGGGATATTATGGCTATCAATAAATTCTTTAATAAATCTCTCAGCAAGATACTTTGATTTTTCATAGGGATTTCGAAAATTATCCCTGTCAGTTATCCAATCCTCATTAACAATTTGTTTTCCCTTCCCACAAACGTACCCCGTACTAAAATAAAAAATGTTTTTAATATTTTTAAATTCCTTGATTATATTAAATAGATTTACGGTTCCATCAAGGTTAACCTTAGATATTTCTTCTTTATCCTTAATAGACAAAGATATATTTGCTGCTAAGTGATAAATCTCATTAATATCTTTAATTGCTTGCATATCATCCTCAGATAAACCAATATTTTCATAGATAATATTTCCCTCTAGAAATTTAATTTTTTTACCCAATTTATCTGTCACTTTAATAATCTCGGATAAAGTTACTTTAGCTTTTCCTATATTTCTAACTAATAGATAAAATTTTCCTATATCTGTATCTTTTACTAATGATCTTAATAAATTTTTTCCCACAAACCCCGTTGATCCAGTTATTAAAACAGATTTCATATATGAATGTCGCAATGTATGATTATAAAGATTTTTATAATTGCTTTTTTATTCAAATAAATGGGTATAAATTATAGTATGTGTTGGGAAGATCCTGAAGTTTTAAATCGAGCTTTGGATATATCTAATAAAGACGATGTATTATCTATAGTTTCTGGAGGTGAGAACTTATTTGCGATACTTCTTAACAATCCTAGGAACCTTATAGGAATAGATATTAACAAAGAACAAATATATATTACTAAGTTAAAGATAGCAGCTATAAAAACGCTTAATTTTGAAGAATTTATTCAGTTTTTAGGGTTTAATACTTGTGAGAATAGATTAAGCTTATTAGATAAAATAAAAGTAAATTTAACTAAGGAAGAAATAGATTACTGGGAAGACAATAGAAGTTTTATAACAGATGGCATAATTCATTGCGGAAAATTTGAAAGATATCTAGAAAGATTTAGAAAATATTTTCTACCATTAATAATATCAAAAAAGGGGATAAATCAGTTCCTAAGACTAGGTTCTTTAGAAAATCAGGAAGAATACTATGAAAAATATTGGGATACTTGGAGATTTAGGTTAATTTTTAGATTATTTTTTTCCAAGAAAGGTATTAAAAAAGGAAGGGATGAAGAATATTTTAATTATTCAAAAAAAGAGAATATATCTAACCATTATTTTATGAAAACTAAGTATGCATTGACAAAAATTCCCATAAAAACTAACTATTTTATGCAATATATCCTTACTGGAAAAATTCTTGCTCCATTTAAATATCATCCCTATTTAGATAAAGATAATTTTCAATTATTAAAAAGATCTGTGAATAAAATAAAATTTATTAATAGAAGCGTTAATGAATATATAAAAGAACAAAGCGATAATAAATTTTCTAAATTTAATCTTTCAGATATTTTTGAGCTTAATTCACAAAATGAATATGAGGATCTAATGGAAGAAATTGCTAGATTATCTAAAGAAAATGGAAAGATTTGTTATTGGAATAATCTTGTTCCAAGATTTAAACATATAAAAAATAAAAATCTAATTATGGATAATTTCACATCAAATAATCTCCATAGCAAGGACAGAGTTCATTTTTATTCGAGATTTATCTTAGAGGATATTAATCTAACAAATTAACGGGATAACCTTTGGCACAATTTCTATTTTGAATGTATCTCCTTTTACAAGCAATTCGCCGTCCCCCATAAAATGTGATGATTTATTTATAGAAAAAGATAATCCCTTTGAAGATTTTTCCTTAACCCATTCAAGTTCTGAAAGTTTTCCACTCATACCTTTTGACATAGTGACTAAATTGTTGATTAATGATGGAGGATTTTTAACTATCTTTGTCTCAAAAATGCCATCATCATTTTTGGCTTCTGGAGCTAGGTTGAACCTTTTACCTATGAAGGGCTGATTTAAAATGTAAATCCCCAATAGTTTTTTTCCATCCTTAGAGGCAAGTTCTATCCCCTCATAACCAAGAATAAATTTCTTAAGAGTAATTAGTGGATAAATTAGATCTCCTAAAATCTTTTTTATAATCTTTCCTAAGGGGAAATAGGAAAATCTATTAGAATCTTTAACTATCTCTGTAGGAAGTCCTATTCCCCCGCCAGTTACTAGATAGCTATTATTAACTTTAATTAGATCAATAGTTTTTACTTCATTTTTATCTAACGTCTTAAGAGCATTTTCAACTTCTAAAGGGATATTCATATATCTTGCAAGATCATTAGCCCTTCCGCAAGGAATAATTCCTATAAAAATAGTTTTATTTTTATCAGGAAGTTTCATCACTGAATTTATGAATCTATTAATTGTTCCATCTCCTCCGCAAAGGACAAATCTTTCAATTCCCTCATTTATTTTCTTAGTTACTATTTCAATAAGATAATCTTTTTCATAGCTAACATAATATTTAATATTATTTTTATCGAAGTGTTTTTTTACTTTTTTGAACCTATATGCTTCAGGATTGAGAATTATGAATGATTTATCTTGCATAATAAAACAAGAAATATTGATTATTTAAATCTTTGATTAATTATAAATTTAGAGATTCCTCACTTCCATAACCTCCGTTAACAAATCCCTAGCACTAACCACTAATTTAAACCCATCTAAACCCCATCTCTAAAAACATCACACAGATAACCTTTGAAAAAATAAACGATAACATTTCAAAGCAACATCCCCTATATAAATATTTAGGAGATTTTATGAAATTATATACTTGATAACAGAAAGATTTATAAAGCTTTTTTTAGATATTTTATTACTGATATGTTATTAAAGCAAAATAAAATTAATCCAAAATTATTTCCTTAAAATAACTATCCAATACCTCATAAAATGCATGAATTACAACCCCTCCATACAAAATTAAAAGAAGAAGAGGCTGATAAGCTAATTAAAAAGCTAAATATTTCTACGTTACAATTACCAAAAATTAAAGTTAATGATCCTGCTTTAGACGATAGTTTTAAAGTTGGAGACATAGTAAAAATTGAAAGAAAAGATGAAGAATCTGGTAAGACAATTATTTATTATAGGGTTGTAAGTGTATAATGAAATTAGAATTAAATCAAATGAAAGAAGAGCACCTTTTGGTGAAAAAATATTTGGAAGATCATAGCCTTATTGAATCAAATATTGTTAGTTTTAATAATTTTATCAACCACCGAATGCAAGAAATCATTAATGAGTTAAATGAAGGTATGACTCGAGATGAAGAAATTGAAATCAAACTGGGAAAGATTAAAGTTGGAAATCCTGAAATCTTTGAAGCAGATGGGAGTAGCCATTTAATAATGCCAAGTGAGGCCAGAATTAGAGGTCTTACATATTCTGCTCCAGTTCATGTTGAAATAACAATTAAACAAGCAGGCCAATTAGACAGCCATGAAGTAGAAATAGGTAAAATTCCAATAATTGTAAAAAGTGATGTTTGTAATCTTCATAATCTTGACAAGGATCAATTAGTTGAAGAATACATTGATCCAAAAGATCCTGGAGGATATTTTATCATTAATGGAAATGAAAGAGTTATTGTTATGGCAGAAGATTTGGCAGAAAATCAACCTTTCATTGAGCGTCCAAAAGGTCAGATCATGCTAAGATTATTCTCAAAAAGAGGAAGTTATAGAATCCCAGTTTCAATCACAGATAATAATGAAGGAATCGTTGAAGTAAGTTTTTCAAGATTCAAGAATATTCCAATAATCGTAATATTAAAAGCACTAGGTTTAACAAAAGAAAGTGAAATCGCTAAATATATTGGGAAAGAAAATGATAGCCTAATTGTTAACCTATATGAATTTGCAAATATTACTAATGAAGAAGAAGCAATGTTAGCTATTGCGGAACAAACAAACTTACAAGGTACTAAAAAAGAAATCCTAGATAGGATAAAACAAAGATTAGATAGTTATTTTCTACCTCATATCGGATTAAAAAAAGAACATAGAATTGAAAAAGCTATTTCATTATGTAAATTCTTGAAGCAATTTTTTGTTGCTAAAGAAAATCCAGATAATTTAACGGATAAAGACCATTACGCTAACAAAAGAGTTAGGATGAGTGGAGATCTTTTAGGAGATTTATTTAGAATCAACATGAATATTTTATTAAGAGATGTGCAACATTCATTACAAAAAATTCAGAAAAGAAAAAAATTCTATTCAATGAAAACAATTGCTAAATCAACTTTATTCACTCATAGAATAGAAAGTGCAATTGCAACTGGAAATTGGATTGGAGAAAGAAGCGGAGTTACTCAAAATATGGATAAGACAAATTATCTTGCCATAATCAGTCAATTGCAAAGAGTAAGTTCTATGTTACCAGGAGAACAAGAGAATTTTTTAGCTAGAACTCTTCACCCAACACACTATGGAAGATTCTGCCCTATTGAAACTCCTGAAGGAACAGAAATTGGACTAAGAAAAAATCTTGCAATATTATCAAAAATTTCTACAAGGTCATCTTTAGAAGATGAAAATTTAATAAAAATTCTAGAAGATCATGGCATGAAAAAAGAAATAATTATGTCAGATAAATCTGCTAATGAAAATGATGTATTCCTAAATGGAAGGTTTATTGGAAATATTGAAGACATTGAAAAATTTGTTGCAGATTTAAGAGAAACTAGAAGAAAAGGGGACTTACCTCTTGAATTAAGCATTAAAAATAATACTAATTTAAATAATGTACTTCTATCAACAGAAATTGGAAGGGTTATGAGACCCTTAATTGTTATAAAAGAAGGCAAATCAAAATTTAATGAAGAATATACAAATCTAGTAAGAGAAGGCAGTTTAAAATGGGACGATATAGTTAAAGGAGGCATTATTGAATATTTAGATGCAGCAGAAGAAGAAAATGCATTAGTTGCATTAGAAAAGAAAGACATAACAGAAGAACATACTCACCTAGAAATTGACAAAATTGACTTATTAGGAGTTGTAACCAGTTTAGTTCCATACTCTAATTATGATCAAAGTTCAAGATTAAATAGGGGAAGTAAAACACAAAAACAAGCATTAGGATTATATGCTGCAAATTTCTTAACTAGAATAGATACTGACGTTAACATATTACATTACCCTCAAGAACCTATAGTAAAAAGTTTTGTTTATGACACCTTAAATGTTCATCCTGCTGGTCAAAATGTTATTGTAGCAGTTATGACTCATGAAGGTTATAATATGGAAGATGCTTTAATCCTAAATAAAGGTTCATTAGATAGAGGGTTGTGTAGAAGCACCTACTACAGACCTTACACTTCTGTAGAGTTAAATTACGCAGGAGGATTAAAAGATGAAGTTAGCATACCTGAAAAAGATGTTTCTGGTTACAGAACAGAAGAAAGTTATAGATTCCTAGAAGATGATGGAATTACATATCCTGAAGCTAAAATGGAATCTGGAGAAGTTGTCATAGGTAAAACAAGTCCTCCAAAATTCTTAAGTGAGGTTAGAGAAATTTCAATTAAAACTAAAAAAGAGGCAAGTTCAGTAATTAGGCAAGAAGAAAAAGCAATTATAGATGCTGTGTTTATTACTGAAGATAGTCAAGGAAATAAGGTCATTAAAGTTAGAACCAGAGATTTAAGAATTCCTGAATTAGGAGATAAATTTGCTACAAGTCATGGTCAGAAAGGAGTTATTGGAGCAGTAGTCTCTGAAAATGATATTCCATTCACATCAAAAGGAGTTAAACCAGATATGCTTTTTAATCCACACTCTATCCCTTCAAGAATGACTGTAGGTTATTTAATAGAATTAATGGCAGGGAAGGTTGCATGTTTGGGAGGGAAAGTTTTAGATGGTACAGGATTTAGTGGACAAAACATAAAGGAATTAGAAAACCAGTTAGAAGAATTAGGATTCAGAGCAGATGGTAAGGAAACCTTATACAATGGAGTTACTGGGAGAATGATGAATGTTAAAATTTATGTAGGTAATATGTATTACTTAAAATTGAAATATATGGTAAGTAATAAAATGCATGCTAGAGCAAGCGGAAAAGTAACATTATTAACTAGACAACCAATTGAAGGTAGAGCCAAAGGAGGAGCACTAAGATTGGGAGAAATGGAACAGCAAGCCTTAGTTGCCCACGGAGCCTCATTATTACTAAAGGAAAGGTATGATTCAGACAAAGTTGTAATGCCTGTTTGTAGTAAATGTGGGGCAGTGGCAGTAGAAGACAGCATAAGAGGAAAAATAACCTGCCCAGTTTGCTCAAGTCAAGACATAGAACCTGTTGAAATAAGTTATGCTTTCAAACTACTTGTAGATGAAATTCAATCACTACATATTAAAACTAAATTTAATTTAAAAAACAAATACGAGTAAAAGACAATGAAAAAAGCAATTAAGAAAAAAGTAGAAAGTTTGCAATTTACGTTAATTAGTCCTGACGAGATTAAAAAAATGAGTAAGGCGAAAATAATTACTCCTGAATTATATGATGTAGATGGATACCCTGTTGATGGAGGATTGATGGATCTAAGATTAGGGGCTATTGATCCTGGAGTAAGATGTAGGACTTGTGGAGGAAGACTAAAAGAATGTTTAGGGCATCCAGGAAGTATTGAATTAGCTAGACCAGTTTTCCATATTAAATATATCCCTGTTGCAGAATTATTTTTAAGATGTTATTGCAGCGAATGTAATAGGTTAATGGTTAAAGAAAAAGATATGATCAAATATAAAACTATTAAAGATAGATTAAAGAGAGCTAAAGATTCTAAGAAATGTCCTCATTGTAGTACTGAACAAGAAAAAGTTAAATTACACAAACCAACTACATTCAAAATTGGTAAAAAGAGATTATTCCCTGGAGAAATAAGAGACAAACTTGCAAGAATCCCTGATGAAGAAGTTAAATTAGCAGGAATGAATCCAAGTATATTTAGACCAGAATGGAGTGTTCTTACATTATTATTAGTTCCACCTGTAACAGTTAGACCAAGTATCACTCTTGAATCTGGAGAAAGATCTGAAGATGATTTGACTCACAAATTATCTGACATCATAAGATCTAATCAAAGATTATGGGAAAATTTAAATGCGGGAGCTCCAGAGGTTATTATTGAAGACTTATGGGATTTAATGCAATATCATATTACAACATTTTTTGACAATTCAATTACAAAAATCCCTCCTGCAAGACACAGGTCAGGACAACCATTAAAAACTATTACTGAAAGAATAAAAGGTAAGGAGGGGAGAATAAGACATAATCTTGCAGGAAAAAGAGTTAACTTCTCTTCAAGAACAGTTGTTTCTCCAGATCCTTCATTAAAAATCAACGAAGTAGGCATTCCATATCAAATAGCAGAACTATTAACAGTTAATGAAAAAGTTAATAGTATGAATATGGATAAATTAAAAAAAATAATTCTAAATGAAAATTATCCCACTGCAAATTATATTATTAGACCTGATGGAAGAAGAAAAAGAATAACTAAAGATCTGAAAGAAGAGATATTAGAAGAACTAGAAGTAGGATATCTTGTTGAAAGGCAATTAATTGAAGGAGATGTTGTTCTATTTAATAGACACCCAAGCCTACACAAGGCTAGTTTAATGGCCCACTTTGTAAAGGTTCTCCCATATAAAACATTCAGATTAAATCCTGCCGTTTGTAATCCCTACAATGCAGATTTCGACGGAGATGAGATGAATATCCACGTACCACAAACTGAAGAAGCTAGAGCGGAAGCAAAAATTTTAATGGATGTTAACAAAAATCTAATGAGTTGCAAAGATAATAGCAATATACTAGGAAATATTGTAGATGCTGTTACAGGAAATTATCTATTAAGTAAAAGTGGATTAAATAAAGCTGAAACAAATCAACTATTATTCCAATCAGGAATTGAAGATAATTTTGATAAAGCAAATATTGATGGAAAAGAAATAATTAGTACAGTCATACCCAAACTAGATTATAAAGCTAAATCAAGAGACGGATCTGCATTCAATGTTAAATCAGGAAAAATTAATGAAGGAATTGTAGATGAAAAAGTGTTTGGTGTTGAAGCAGGAGACTTATTAAAATATGTAGATAAAGATTTTGGAAGAGATAATGCGATTAAAGTTTTAGAAAATTCATTTACATTAGGTACAAATTACTTAACAAACCATGGATTTACAATAAGTGTTGATGATCTTAATGTTAGTGACAAAGTTAAAAAAGAAACAGACCAAGTCGTTATGGATGCTGAAAAAGAAACTGAATCAATAATTAAGAATTATCAAGAAGGAAAATTAGAAGTTATTCCTGGTAAAACTGATGAAGAGACAAGAGAAATAAAAATATTACAAACATTAAACGGAATTAGAACAAAGATTGGTAAAATTGTAGGTAAAGAAATATACAAATCAAATCCAGTTAGTGTAATGATGGATTCTGGTTCTGGAGGAAGTGTTTTAAATGTTACTCAAATGGCATGTTGCGTAGGTCAGCAAGCATTATGGGCTAAAAGAATTGGCATAGGATTCAATAATAGAACATTATCTTTTTTCAAAGAACATGACCTTACACCTAAGGCAAAAGGATTCATCTATAGCAGTTTCCTTGGAGGATTAAAACCCTACGAATTCTTCTTCGGAGCTATAACTGGAAGAGATGCATTAATGGATACAGCACTTAGAACTCCAAGATCAGGTTATTTATATAGAAGACTAGCAAATGCATTACAAGATATCCGAGTAGAATATGATAAAACAGTAAGAGATGGTTCTGGTAAAATTATTCAATTCCTATATGGAGAAGATGGAAAAGATGTAGCAAGATTACATGAAAATAAAGACATAAGTGCTGGAGAAGCTATAGGAATTATTACTGCACAAAGCTTCGGGGAACCATCTACTCAAATGGCATTGAATGTATTCCACTTCGCAGGAGTTGCTGAAATGCAGGTTACATCAGGTCTACCAAGACTAATAGAAATCTTTGACGCAAGAAGAACCCCTTCTACTCCCGAAATGGAGATTTATTTAAGCAAACAATATGATAATGAAAAAAATGCCAAAGTTTTAGCAGAAAAAATTAAAGAAGTTAAATTAAAAGATATAATCAAAGAAATAAAAATTAATTTTTCTGATAAAAAGATTGAAGCTCAGGTAGATAATGAAGCTGTTAAAAGAGTACATTCGACATTAGATACAATTGTTAAAAGAATGAATGAGTTTGGAAAATTATCTGGAACCGCAAAAGTTAATGGAAGCATGATTGTATTTGATGGAAAAGATCTTGACTTTAAAGAAATCTATAAATTAAAGGAAAAAGTTAAAGATACGCAAATTTCAGGTATCAAAGGAATCAGCCAAATTTTAGTTGTTAAAAGAGATGAAGGATATGTTATCCTAACTGCAGGTACAAATTTAGAAGACATTATCAAGTTTAAAGAAGTTGATCCAAATAGAACAATTAGTAATGATATTCACGAAGTTGCAGGTATCTTTGGTATTGAAGTTGCGAGAGCAGTTATAATGAAAGAAGTCTATAAAGTTTTAAATTCGCAAGGATTAGACATTGATACAAGACACTCTAAATTAATATCTGATGCTATGACTAACGAAGGATTAGTTAAAGGAATAACTAGAATGGGAATTATCTCTCAGAAATCTTCTATCTTGGCAAGAGCTAGCTTTGAAACTCCTATAAAACAATTTGTTAATGCTACATTGAAAGATAATAAAGATGAATTAAATTCAGTTATTGAAAACATAATTCTAAATCAACCAGTTCCAGTAGGTACTGGACTTCCAGGGTTAATGGTAGAAGTTGCAGGACCTTTAACAGATAAAGCTCCTAAAGTTGACAAAAGTGTTGCTAAGTTGACAAAAGATACAAAAGATACTAGCAAAGAAACTCCTGTTGAACCAGTTTTAACTGAATAATCTGTTACTTCTTTAAGGTAATTACAATAAAAAGATTTATATATGGTTAATTTTAAGCTTAATTATGGTAGAAATTTCAATGTTGGGATCAGGATCTGGTATGAATCCAGACTTAGGTAACATAGTTTCCTTGTTTCAGAAAAAGAAGGACCAAGATTGTTAGTTGATTGTGGATTCACAGTACCCCGAGTTTTAAGTGAAAAAAGGGTAATGAAAGACATAGAGCACGTTGCCATAACCCATACACATTCAGATCATGTTGGAGGATTAGAATTACTAGGTTTTTTCAAAATGTTTGCTCCAAATTTTATTTCAGGTAAAAAACCAACACTTTACATACCTTCAGATCAAATGGCTCACACTCTTTGGGAAAATACCCTTAAAGGAGGAATGGGATTTCCAAATACTGGACCATATAGTTTTGGATATGATGGATTGGCAATGGATGTTGAAAGACCAATGGTTTTAATGGGAAAGACAGGATTAGAAGTTCATGGTAGAGACATTGATAATGGGCACGATTTATATAGTCAAGTATACGGCCTAGATAAAAAATCAATGAAACTAGAAGATTATTTTAATATCAAAACTGGAAGGCATCAAAAAATTAATGGTAAAACAATTAACTTTTTTCCAACACCTCATACAAGAGGATTAGAAAATTATGGAATTAAAATCAATACAGAAGATGCAAATGTATATTATTCTGGAGACACCATAGCACTTCCTGAAAAATTATCTGATGATCTAATTATTCAAGACCTACAATTTCCTGATTTTAATGCTGATTTTAAAACTGGAGAAGTTGATCCAAAATCAGTAAATAATGCTCATGCAACCTTAAGAGAAGCCACTCTTCCAGAATATATGAATTATGTTGGTAAAGAGCAATTAGGTAAAACTTATTTTACCCATTTATGGGCAGAACATAAAAAGCCAACTAATAATCCCTCTAAACATGGTTATGGGGGTTTCTTATTACCTGGAAACCATATCCGAGTTGAAAATCATGAAGTACAGCTAATTAAATAATTGCCGTCGCTGATTCTTATTCCTTCAAAAGTAAAGCTTTAAATAGCAACTAAACGATTGATTTTCATAAACAATAATTAATATAATGAAAGTTTTAGATATGCAATTCATAAGGTATGCGAATCTTTTTAACAAGATTACAAGAATTAGATGTAGTCATTGTTTTGAATATAATAATGCAATAATTTTTGCTATTCCAAGAAAATTTGTTATGAAAGCTATTGGCAAAAATAATTCTAATCTTGAAAAATTAAGTAAAGTTATTGGAAAAAGAATTAAAATTGTTGCAATTCCAAATGGTAAACAAGATATTGAAGGATTCGTTTCAATCATAACAAAACCAGTTAAATTCAATGGCATTGAATTAAAGGGTGAAGAAGCTATTATCACCGCAGGAATGCAAAATAAAGCAGCCCTAATTGGAAGAGGAAAAATTAGACTCTTAGAAATGCAAAATATCTTAGGACAATATTTTGGTATAAGGAAAGTTAGAATCAAATAATTTTATAAATCAGATTAACCTATTTATTATTTATGGGCGGGCTTAATAATTATGGGAAGTTTATTACTCAAAAAGATATTTTATCAGAACTAAGCAACGATGAAAGAATCATATATCTATTAACAACAGGAGAAGGGGATGGACATAGATATAATTATAGAGAAACTGCATATATTTTAAAAAAAACCGAAGATCAAATAGTTAACATCCAAAGAAGAGCATTAGAAAAATTAAGTGAACAAGATTAAAACAAACCTTTAAAAACCCCTTTTATGATAAGTTATTGTAACAGAAGAGTTACTATTAATAAATTGCCTTGAGGTTTTGGTCATTATCCAAGATTTCTAGCTTTTTTATTAAAATTTTAAGCATAAAATGGGACTTAGAAACGCAACAAAATTAATGAAGAATCGAAAGAAATTCCGATGGAGAGATCGTAAATATAAAGTGAAAACTCTTGATTTATTTAAGAAATCTGATCCATTAGGTGGTAAAAATCAAGCTAAAGGAATTGTTACAGAAAAAGTTCAAAAAGAAGCAAAACAGCCAAACTCTGCAATGAGAAAGTGTTGCAAGGT
>CEPZ01014037.1_pt1 | contig 22534 bp, 26 predicted proteins | sample 530461 | NCBI WGS metagenome assembly CEPZ01 (sample SAMEA2620106, study PRJEB7988) | marine metagenome | isolation source: saline water (ENVO:00002010), including
AAAATTTCATTTGCCATTTTATACTATTTCTTCAGGAGATTCTTCAATATCTGACTCAGGTCCTGGCAAAGCAGATTTATTTATTATAAAAATATCACTTATTGCTCTAACAAATTTATGAGGGATTATAACACCTCTTGCACCGCTAATTAAAGAAGATATACTTCCTGAAACTTTTATTTTCCACCCATCAACCTTATTATCTTGAAGATTTGCCTCTTCAACCTCTCCAAAAAGATCTCCAGAATCAGTGTAAACTTTTGCCCCAATTACTTCAGTCATTTTTTTAACCCTCATAAAATAAAATTACAATACAATATTTAAATAGTTTTCCGTCATAAATAATACAATAAAATTTATAAGAATTAAAATTATTAATTAAGTATGATAAATAAAAATGAAATATTTTCAATACTCTTAATTACATTAATTCTTGCATTTACAATAAGTATATTAAAAATATCAGAAACTTTTTTATTTGTTTTGATTTCTGTTTTTATCATAATAATTGCAAATGTTTTTGCAAAAAAGATTGCGAGCTATTATCTTGATTCAGAAATAGAAATAAAATTATGGGAAATAAAAAGATATGGTTTCCAACCAACAAGATACTTCAAAAAAATGTTTCCTGCAGGAGCTTTTTTCCCCATATTAATAACAGCTTTTTCATTGGGATATTTAAAATGGATGGCTTGTCTTGTTTTTGATATAAAACCTAAAATATACAAAGCAGCTAAAAGACATGGACTTTATAGTTTTTCAGAAATGGCTGAATACCATATTGGACTAATAGCAGGATCTGGAATTTTCATAAACTTAATTCTTGCAATTATAGGTTATTTAATAGGTTTTGATGAATTTGCAAAGTTAAATATTTATTATGCTTTTTTTAATATTCTTCCAATCTCTGATTTAGATGGAAACAAAATATTTTTTGGAAGTTTAGTTTTATGGAGTTTTCTTGCCGCAATAATCTTAATTGGATTATCTTATGTGTTTTTAGTAATATAAAAATATTTAAATCTAAGGGGTTAAAAAATAAAATGGAGGATGTTCTTAATTTAATTTGGATTTTTTAGAAGGAATTGCGCCAAGAGACTATCAAAAAAAAATTTTTGAGACATGTTTAAACAAGAATTGTTTAGTTGTGCTTCCAACAGGTCTTGGGAAAACTCTTATTGCATTAATGCTCACTATAGAAAGAATGAAAAAATTTCCTGGAGAAAAAGTTCTTTTTCTTGCCCCTACAAAACCATTAGCAGAACAACATTTAAATTATTTCAAAAAACATCTTCCAGAATTATTTGCAGAAATGCAATTATTTACAGGGGCTATTAATGCAGAAAAAAGAAAAAAAATTTGGAAAACCGCTGATATAATTTTTTCAACACCACAATGTATTGCAAATGATTTAAAAAATAATCTTTATGATTTAAGTGAAATTTGCTTACTTATTGAAGATGAAGCGCATAAATGTCTTAAAAATTATGATTATAATTATGTTGCGCAACAATACAAAAAACAAGCAGAACATCAAAGAATTATTGGGTTAACAGCAAGCCCGGGAAGTGAAAAATCAAAAATAAAAGAAATCTGTAAAAATCTTTCAATAGAAGAAGTTGGGTTAAGAACTAGAGATAGTGATGATGTAAAAAAATATCTTCAAGAACTTGAATTTGAAAAAATAGATCTTGATTTCCCTTTAGAATTTGAAAAAATAAGAGAACCTTTAAAAAAATTATTTAATGATTATGTTACCGAATTAAGAACAAGAAAATTATTGTTTAGCTTTGCATCAAAAACAGAACTAATAAATTTGCAGAAAAAAATAGCTTTTGCAATATCTCGAGGAAAGAAAAATTTTAATTATTTGCTTGGGATGAGTGCATGTGCTCAAGCAATAAAAATTCAGCATGCGTTAGAACTTTTAGAAACACAAACATTGAAAGGATTTAATGAATATTTAAAAAATTTAATTGAACAGGCAAAAAAAAATCAAAGTAGGGGTGTTGTAAAATTAGTTTCAAAACCAGAGTTTAATTTTGTTTTTAAAAAAACAAATGAATTGTTAGAGAAAAGTATTGAACATCCTAAAATTGAAAAAATAATTGAAATAATAAAAAAAGAAAAAAGCAAAGATATCAAATCCAAAGTTATAATATTTACACAATTCAGAGATACTGCTTCATTAATTTCTGAAAAAATAAATAGAATAGGAAAAATAAAATCAGAAATTTTTGTTGGGCAAACACTGAAAAAAGGTATTGGATTAAAACAAAAAGATCAAAAAAAAATAATCAACGAATTTTCTATTGGAGAAATAGATATTTTATGTGCAACATGTATAGGTGAAGAGGGTTTAGATATTCCTGAAGTAAATACAGTTATATTTTATGAACCTGTTGCTTCAGCAATAAGAACAATTCAAAGAGGTGGAAGAACTGCTCGATTAATGCAAGGGAAAATAATAATTCTTATAACAAAAAAAACAAGAGATGAAACTTATTTTTATGTTTCTAAAACAAAAGAAAAAAAGATGTATGCTGCAATAGACTCAATTAAAAAAGATTTGAATAATAACATTTTATTAAAAGATGAAAGACAAAAAAAACTATGATAATCACAATCTCTGGAAAACCAGGGGCTGGAAAAACAACTCTCGCTAAAAAACTTTATAAAAAACTTAATTATGAATTTATTTCAATAGGGGATTTACAAGGAAAAATAGCTCAAGAAAAAGGGATAACAATAGAGGAATTAATGGAAAAAGTAAAAAATCAAAATTGGATTCATAAGGAAATGGATAAAAAAACAATTGAACTTGGAAAAATAAAAAACAATTTTATAATAGAAGGATGGATAGCTTGGAATTTTATACCCAATTCAAAAAAAATTTTCCTAGATGTGGATGAAAACATAGGGGCACAAAGAATATTCAAAATACAATATAAAAGACAAGATGAATCTTTAAAACAAGATGTGGAAGATTTAAAAAACAAATTAAGAAAAAGAATAATGGATAGTGATGAGAGTTTTTTCAAATATTATGGAGTAAGATTTTTAGATTTCTCAAACTATGATTTAATAATTAATACAACAAATCTTTCTATAGAAAACGTAACTAATAAAATTTTAGAAAAATTAAGATGAAAACTAAACAATTATTTGATATTTTTTCAAAAAGAAAATTAAAAATAAGGAAAGAATTTTCACAAAAAATTATAATTGATTATAGGGAAAAGAATTCTTTAGTTATTTCTGAACTTTCAAAACTAGGTTTTGAAATTGAATTTAAAGAATTGAAAGTTGCAGATTATATTATTAGAGATGTTGCAATTGAAAGAAAAACAGTTCTTGATTTTATATCTTCAATGAAAAATAAAAGATTGATAAATCAATTAGAAGGATTACAACAATACAAAAATAAATTATTGATTATTGAAGGAATTGAAGAACAAGAACTTTATTCTGAAGATAGTATTGGAATGCATCCAAATGCAGTTAGGGGATTTTTGCTTTCAATTATCCTGAAATATAAAATTCCTATAATTTTTACAAAAAATTCTGAAGATACTGCAAAATTTATTTTAGTGCTTTCAAAAAAAGAATCTAAAGAACTGTCTTTAAATGTTACAAGAAAAAGTTTTGATAAAAAAGAGCAAATGCAATTTATAGTTGAAGGTTTTCCGGGAATAGGTCCAAAAACAGCAAAAAAACTTTTGAAAGAATTCAAAACAATAAAAGATATAATCAATGCTTCAGAAGAAAAACTTCAAGAAATTATTGGGAAAAAATCAGAAATTTTTAAAATTACTGAAGAAAAATATTAAATATTTTAATTTTATAATAATTCAGATAAAATTTTAGCTCCAAGTTTAAGAGTTGTGTTATTATTTTTCTTATCTTCTTTTTCATTAATTTCAACTATATCTACTGCTCTAAGATTTTTCATTTTATTTATTCTTTGAATCAAATAAAGAAATTGTCTACTTGTAAATCCTCCTGGCTCTTGATATCCTGTAGAAGGGGCAAATGAAGGATCAATAGCATCTATATCTATTGAAACATATAGTTCTTTTTTATTTGAAAATTCCATTAAGATATCACAAGTTTCCTGCAAATCTTCCAAAAATCTATTCATTGAAATTGTTTTGATATTATTTTCCTTCAAAAAACTATTTTCTTGAACATGTTGATTTCTCACCCCAACTAAAAGTATATTTTCTGTAGGAAAACCAGCTTTGATTAAACTTCTCAGCCATTCTTCATGTGTTGGAAATTTCTCATCAGCTGACTCCATGCAATCTGGATGAGCATCAAAAACAATTAAGCATGGATCTTTTTGATGATTTTTACAATGCTCAAAAAATGCTTTTGTTGTTGAATAAGAAATTGAATGATCCCCTCCAAGAAAAACAACTTTTGGTTTATTTTCAAATGTTTCAAAAGAATTTTTATAAATTAAATTATTTGTTAATTCTAAATTTGAATTATCTAAATGAATTTCTTCTAAATCCAAAAGAGAAACATCAACTATTTTTCCCTGTTCATTCATATGAATATCTTTTAATTCATTGATAATTGCATTTCCAGAATTTTCACAACCATTTGTTTTTCCTAATCCATTAATTCCAGGAACCTTAACGATAAACATTTTATTCCGGAACCAAAGCAAAAAAACTATAGTCCTTTATCCTTGCTAAATCTTTAACATCTTTTAGTTTAACTTCAGAAATATTTTTTTCAAAATCATAAAAATCTTTAGCATTACCATTTATTTCATTAAAAAGTAAATTAACCATCTGAGTCTGTGAATCTTCCATAGAAATATGATAATTCCCAATTATTTGTTCTTTTATCTGTTTAAATTCTTTTTCAGTTAAATTTTCTGCAACATCTTTAAATTCTTTTAAAATAAGTTTTTTTACATTTTCAACATTTTCTTTAGTTGTTCCTACATAAATCAAGTTATAAGCAAAATCATGGTTTATGTCTGAATCTCCTTTGATAGAATAAGCAAGATTTCTCTTTTCTCTTATCTCCTGAAACAACCTAGAAGATATTCCTTCAGCCATTAAAGTGCTAAGAGTTTGTGCAGCAAAATTTTTCTCATCATTAGCTAAAGGAACATGGTATGCAAAAACTAAATTAGCTTGATCAATACCTTTTCTTTTTTCAATTCTTGATTCGTTTTTTAAAACAATTTTAAAATTTGGAACTTTCCCTTTTTCATCGTTAAATTCTTTCTCAGAAAACTTAATAATTTTATCAAAATCTCCATTTCCAATAACACATAAAATCAAATTGTTTGGCTTATAAACTTCATTAAATTTTTCTAACATTTTTTCCCTATTAATCGAATTCATTGTTTTTTCAGTTCCAATTAAAGGGGAACCAAAAGGATTTTTATAAAGGGATTTATGAATTTCTTCAAAAACATGCATTCTTGGGTTATCATGATACATTTTTATTTCTTCAAAAATAACTTTTCTCTCTTTTTCTAATTCCTTAGAATCAAATAAAGGGTTTTTTATCATATCTCCTAAAACTTCTAAAGCAATATCTAAATGTTTTGAAGGCATTTTGCAATAAAACGCTGTAATTATTTCACTAGTAAATCCATTTAAACTACCTCCATTTTTTTCAATTTCTTCTGCAATTTTTTTTGCATCTCTTGTAGGGGTTCCTTTGTAAAGCATATGTTCGATAAAATGGGAAATTCCTTTTTCATCTTCAGATTCATTAATTCCCCCATTTCTTACTGCAAATGCAACACTAACAACAGGAATATCTCTTTTTTCGAATAAAATAGTCATTCCATTTTTCAAAACTTTTCTCTTAAAATCAAATTTCATAATGTAAAAGAATAATTTAAGTATATAAAGATAATTGAAAAATTAAATTATTTTTTAAAAACAATATATCTTTCCTCACCTAAAGAAAAATCATCTAATAATTTGAAATTATCTTTTATAAAATTAATAATCCAATTTCTATTAGCTTTAAATTTCTGTCTCTTAATCATACTTTCTGTAGCAAAACTTACAACAATCTTATCAACCAAAGGAATTAATTTATGGATTAATTTTTTAGAATAATCTCTCTCCAACATTTCCAAAGAGTCAATTGTTTTAAATAAAAAAACAATCTTTTTGCCTTTAACTTGCTTAATATATTTTTTAATTTTGTCTACTTCAAATAAGCTCATATGTATGGCGTGGCAATTTTCAATTCCTCTTGTTTTAAAATGATAATTCATTAATTCAACTAATTGTCCAATTGCTTCAATACCAATATAGTAAAAATTTTTATCAACCTCTTCAAGATATTTATAACTAAAACCATTAACACCAGCTCCTAAATCAAAAATATTTTTCTCTTCTTTCAAATCTCCAAGAATTCTTGAATATAATTCTCCATAATATTGAAGCCTCTCTCTTGTTGAAAGATGTTTTTTCAAAACCCATTCTTCATTTTTATCTTTTAATGATAAAATTTTTCTACTTGTAAAAGCTGAAAAAACTTTTCTTAGTAAATCTCTTGTAAGTTTAAATTTTTCTTCATCAGAATATTTATCTTTATCAAATTTTTCAAAAGCCAATTCAATGTCTTTTTTTGGTAATTGTGAAAATTCTTTTTTTTGAGTAATTTTTTTTATTAATTCTGTTTTACTTGTGACCTTTAGGTTATTCATTTTATAATTTCTATTTCTTTTTCCTTAATAAAATCTTCAAAAGAATTAAAATACAATTTTCCTTGAAAAAAAATGTAATTTTTATGAGAATTTTCTTTTTCTCTTTTTCCTTCAAGCTCATAAGCAAAACTTTCAGTAGTTGTTCTTATTCTAATTAATCTTCTTACCATATCATTATTTCCAAATTCAGGATATTTTGAAAGTTCATCAAAAATTGTTAATGCAGGCCAAGTTTTAACAGATAAGGAATAAATTTCCTCATTTGAATTTAGATCATTAGATTGCCTAATTAATTCAAAAAAATAATCACATAATTCATTAAATAATTCTTCTGTTAATTTTTCCTCTAAAATTTTATGAAAAATATCTCCTTCATCAACATCATAATATAATGTTACAATACCATCCTTACTTACAAAAATATGATTAAAAAATCCAAATCCAATCCATTTTTCTAATTCTCTTGATTCATCTTCATGCCATGCTTTAATACTAAAAAATGAAAATTCTCTCGTAACATTTTTCCTATATTTTTTACTCATTAAATTTTTAAGTTAGTTTAATTTAAAAGATATATGGCTTCGACAAATCAATCCCCAGCTTATTCAAAAGCTCAAGGAAAATTTCTGACTGCACAAACAAATGAAGGAAAACTAGAAGCTTTAGAAGAAATGATTAGAGAATGTCCTAAACATAAATCTTCTGAAAATATGCTCTCCAATCTAAAAACCCGTTATAAAAAATTAAAAAGTCAAATAGAAAAAGGGAAAAAATCAGGTAAAAGAGGAAAAAAGGGAATAAAAAAAGAAGAAATGCAAGCTGTTATTGTTGGATTTACAAATTCTGGAAAATCTTCATTGATTTCAATTTTAACAAATGCTAAACCAAAAATAAGTGAATATAATTTTACAACAAAATATCCTGAGATTGGAATAATGAATTACCCTCCAGAAGTTCAAACTCAATTAATAGAAATTCCGGCTTTTAATTCAGAGTATTATGATAAATCTGTTGTAAATACAGCTGACATAATTTTAATTTTAGTAACAAATTTAGAAGAAATAAATAAAATAAAAAACAAATTAGAAAAAACACATGGTAAAAAAATAATTGTGTTGAATAAAATTGATTTGTTGAATAATGAAGAAAAAAGAAAAATTTTTGCAACAATGCAAAGTAAGAAACATAATTTTATTTTAATTTCTACAAAAACAAGGGAAGGGATTGAAGAATTAAAAGAAAAGATATTTCATGGTTTTGATAAAATGAGAATTTATACAAAAGAACATGGAAAAGGAAAAACAGATAAGCCAATAATTTTAGATAAAGAAAAAAAAGTTAAAGATGTTGCTGAAAAAATATTTCATGGTTTTTCAGAAAATGTTAAAGAAACATTTGTCACAGGACCAAGCAGCAAATTTTCAAATCAAAAAGTTTCCTTAAACCATAAATTAAAAGATTTAGATATTATTGAGTTTAAAACTAAATAAAAATTTATAAAGTATTAAAATTTTAATATAATTAATAAAATGAAATCATTAGGAAGAATATTAATGACAACCGATTTAGCTATTAGTTTATCAATACCACTTTATTCTCCTCCAGCATATGCTCAAATGACTGGTTCTACCACATATGGAAGTAATTCACAAAAAGGACAGCAATAAAAACATTTAAAAAATTTATTCCTGGTGGAGGTATTGTAAATCCTGCAATGGATCTTGGAAAATGGGCTGCTAAAAGACAACAAAGAAGAGGACATACTACAGGAATTGGAAGTACAGTAAAGAGAAAATAAATATAAATTAAGAAAATCCTTAAAACAAATTTCCTATTTCCATTCTTTTCTAATTGGTGCAATTATTTTTTCTAAATAATCTGAAACTGAATTTTTTAAATCAAGTGCATGTAATTTCCCAGATTCAAATGATTCTTCTAAAGATTCATAATCATCAAAATCTAAATTTCCACCATATTTTTCAGATCTTTTAATTTCAATTTTTTCAAACTTTGGAAAAACAATTAATCTTACTATGGCTAAAATTGAATTATTAATTATATCTCTTGGTTTACAATATGCTTTATTTATTTTTGACTTTATATCTTTTTTAGTATCTCTTATTGAAATAAAACTTTCCTTAACAGAACTTGACATTTTTCCTTCTGACTTTCTTAAACTAGGAATTATTGGAGTAAAAAGATAAACAGCTTCCTGAAGACCAATTTCTTTTCCTTCATCAACACCTAACATATAAATTTTCCTTTGATCCAAACCACCTAAAACAAAATTAACTTTCAAAGCTTTAACATCTGTAATTTGCATTAGAGGATATATTATTTGGCTTATTTTAGTGTTATCAACATCTCTTGCAACCTGTTGCATAGCTCTTACACCTCTATTAACAGTTATATTTAATGATAATCTTAAAAGATCCTCCATATAATCTAAATTTCTTTCAAAACTAGTTCCACGAACAAACTCTGCTTTTAATCCTAATGACTTAAATCCTTTTTCCCATTGCTTCACTTGGCTATTAACAAATTTCCAGTCACCTTTTTTATTTAACCAAGTATGCCAATCAGCAAACATTACTTTTACTTTAATTCCTGCTTTTTGTAAATCTAAAAGTTTTAAGATTGTAACCAAATGACCTAAATGAATTTCTCCAGAAGTTTCATACCCACAATAAACAACACCTTTTTTCAAAAAATCAGATATTTTATTTTCATTAATTACTTCTACAGTATTTCTTTTAACAAGTTTCAATTTTTCATCAGTACCTGAGTTTTTAATCACCATAATAAAAAAAGAAGTTATTAATTATTAAATGTTTTTATTTATTATAATAATCTAAGAAAGCATTTCCTGTAATTTCTCCGCCACTTTCATCTGTCTTACACATTTTTGAATATTCTAAAGGATCTAACTCAGCTAATTTAACACATAATTCTTTTATCTTAAAAGAAATTTCAGCAGAAGTAGCAATTGAGTGCTCTTTTTTTAAAATCTCACTAACAAATTCACCTCTTTCCCCTGGAGGAAGTTTATCTCTAATATCTTTCATAGCACTTCTAATTGCCGCTGCACTTCTCAAGCATCTTCTTTTCTTTCAGGATCTATTTCATGCTCGAGCTCTTCTGCTAATTTCATATAATCTTCTAAAGCTATTTTTGCAGATTCTAAGTCCCCTTCTTCAACCATTGCCTTAATTTCTGCGATTCTTTCTTCTTTTACTTCTAATTAATCACCAAATTTATCAAAAAACTTATCTATAAAATAAAAAGTATCTCCAGGAGTTGTTCCTGCACTTTATTTAAGTTTTTCATCTTCTGCAGCAATAACAAAATTTAAAAGAAATATAATAGAGAATAAAAATAATTTATCACTTTTCATTTTAATAAAAATAATAATAAATTATTATTTATAAATTTAACCTAATAATTAGATTTAATCAACTATTTATTTTTTCAATCTATATTACAACACTACTTCCACATCCACACGAACCTTTAACATTTGGATTTGAAATTTTAAATCCAGCCCCTTGTAATCCATCAACATAATCTACCATTATTCCTTTAAGCCCCTCTAAATCATATTGATTAATTGTAATTTTGATGCCCTTATCTTCAAATGCAATTTCACCATCTTCTTTATTTTTTTTAAACTTAAAACCATAAGTCCATCCACAACTTCCTTTGTTCAAACTTATATTAAACACATCATTTTCATCCTTTCTAAAGCTCTTACACTTCTCAGCAGCAAAATCTGTAAAACCAACACCTTCTTTTAATTCATCTTTTACTTCATTATCTTCCTTTAAAACCTCATTTAAGTCATCAATCAAAACAAGTAAATCTTTCTCTTCCATTCCATGTCCTAATATACCTTGCTCAATAGTCTCATCAGTAGAAGCACTGCATCCAACACAATTCAAACCAGCGTTTTTCATTACCTGTGAAAGTTTTTGGGCCTTCATAGGATATTTTTGAAAAATATCATCCACTATCATATCTCTTGATATTTTTCCTTTTAATAATAACTTAGATTTCATATTTAAATATAATAACAATTATTATATAAAACTATCTTATTAGTTATCGAATGTTGATTGAAATTATTTTATTTTTAGTTTTCGGAATTTTTGCAGGAACTGTTACTGGTTTGATTCCTGGAATTCATATAAATCTTATTGGAGCAATTCTTGTTTCATTATCTGTCTCTTTATTTTATTCTGTAAATTCAATTTATATTGTAGTTTTTATTGTCGCTATGGCAATCACCCATACTTTTGTTGATTTTATTCCGTCGATATTTTTGGGTTGTCCTGATACAGACACAGAACTTTCTATTTTGCCAGGGCATGAATTACTAAAACAAGGAAAAGGTTATGAAGCAATTTTATTAACTTGTTATGGAAGTTTAGCTGCAATTTTCATTTTGGTTTTAATTTTTCTTCCATCTGTTTTTGTTATTTCAAAAACTTATGATTTTGTAAAACCATTTATTCCTTACTTACTTATTTTAATCTCATCTGTTTTAATTTTTTCAGAAAAAAAGAAGTTTTTTGCTTTGCTTGTTTTTTTACTTGCAGGATTTTTAGGATGGAGTGTTTTAAACATGACTGAAAATTCTGAAAAACTTTTATTACCTTTACTTACAGGTTTGTTTGGGAGTTCTTCTTTATTAATAAGTATAAAAAATAAATTTGAAATTCCAAAACAAAAAATTACAAAAGTAAAAACAAAAATTCTAAAACCTTTAATAGGTGCTGTAATTGCATCTCCATTATGTAGTTTTCTTCCAGGACTTGGAAGTGGACAAGCTGCAATTATTGGAAATAGTGTTTCAAAAACAGACAAAAAAGGATTTTTAATTTTACTCGGAGCAACAAATACATTAGTTATGGGATTTTCTTTTATCACACTTTATATTATTTCAAAAACAAGAACAGGAGCAGCTGTCGCTGTTCAGCAAATTTTAGGAAATTTGTCTTTAAATCTTTTAATTTTTATTTTAGGTATTATATTAATCAGTGGAATAATATCTTTTTTTCTTACAATTTTCTTAGCTAAATTTTTCTCTCAAAAAATAGAAAATGTAAATTACACTTATATTTCCTTGATAACTCTTTTACTTCTTGTAATAGTTGTTCTTCTTTTTTCAGGTTTTATTGGATTAGCTGTTTTAATAGCTGCAACATTTACAGGAATTTATTCAATTTCTTTAGGGGTAAGAAGAACAAATATGATGGGTTGTCTGTTAATTCCAACTATTATTTTTTATTTGTTTTGAAATCTTGAAAATGTGTGACCTACCAAAAATCCAATGCCTGCAATAATTATTAAATAAATTGGGGAAACAAAAAATATGAAACTTGTTTGAGCATCGGCAGAAGTAAAATATATATAGTTGGTATAAATATCTGCTAAAACCATTAAAATACCTCCTGTAAAAAGAGATGTATTATTTAATTTTTTAATCTTATAAAAAAGAAAATAAAAAAGAAAATAAGGAACAATCATCCACAAATCAAATAAAAGTGAGAATATTACCCCATAAAAACCTAAAATAGAATATAATGAAGAAAAAGAAGATATATTGTCAAAAAATTTTAATAAAATAAATAAAATTCCGATAAACAAAACCACTCTTGAAAAATTCTTCCTGTTATCCCTCATTTAATTAAAATAATTTAAAAGTATTTAAAATCTCTTAAAACCATTTCCCTAATGCTTCCTGTTTCTCTTTTTCTCTTCCAAAAATACTTTCAATATGTCTTTTTATTAACTCAAGATTTTGTTTCATGTAATTTGAAGGTTTGTATTTGTTTACCAAATCAAGAGCCGGCTCAAGATATTTTTTAATTCCGCCTTCTGTAACTGTAAAAATTATTTTTCCACCACACTTAGGACAATTTCCAGCTAAAGGAACTCTTCTCAAAATTTCATTACAAGCAACACATCTAAAATTTTGTGTGGAAAACTTTCTTAAATTTCCCCTCATATCTTTTATAAAATGTTTATTGATAACTAAACCAGCAACTTCAGCAGTATCTACAGAACGAAGTTTTTCAACAAGTTCCATTTGATGTTGTAATTTTTCTTTCATTGTTCCAAGAAATTTGTACGAAGAACAATTAACTCCTTCATTAAAGTTGGAAGTATCGTGAGTAAAACCAATAGAAACAAAAGGATCTTTTCCTTGTTTTAAAACTTCTCTTACATCATTGATTTTAATTAATGAAGAATGTTCTCTCTTCTCTGCCAAATCATAGAGTTCTAAAGGATATTCCTTTACAAATTCAAAATCTAAAATTTGGTCATCAACTTCACCAGCATCAATTTTTGAATTTAAAACCAAAGGAGCATCTTGAGTTCCCCCTCTGTGACTTGGTAAAAACTTTCTTGAAAAATTCAATAAAACATCACTCAATAACATTATTGCTGCTTCATCACCATCACAATCTCTTCTAATTGCAGCATGCATATATGGTGAAGCATACAAACCTTGAGCATTTGAAAACCCTATAATCCTGCAAACAACTCCTGCACAATTATGAGGAGCCATGCAAACACCTAATTGTCCAACTAAATCTTCCCTTTTTTTAATATTATAAAATGGTTTTAATCCGTAAAAATTTACAAGCAAAGAATCAATAAAACTGCAAATTCTCATAAAAACTTCATCTGCTTTTTCTTCAGCAGATTCTGAAGAACAAGGAAGTAAAATATCGTGCGGTTTTAATTCAAGTATTTGTTCTTTGTCAACAAGTTCTTTTCCAAAAACATCTTTATCATATCCTATCTCCTTAAGTTTTTCAACACTCACAGAAATTTCATATGGTTTAAAAGATACTAAAGGTAATTCGGTTGCATCCAATCTTATTGTTCCATCCTTATTAACTTGCAAACCATAAACAGATCTTAAAATTCCTTTTGAAAGATGTTCTATACTATGCTCTGAAGATGAAGTTCCCCGAATCCCTTTAATCAAAACAGGTGCTTCATATTTTTTCATTCTTAATTTTTTCAATGCTCTTTCAAAATAATGATTCATATCTATTGTTTGATAAGAATATCTTAATGATTTTTCATGCACTTCACATTTTTCCAAAAAACTTTTTCCACATTCATGACAATAAAATTTTTCTTTTGTTTTTATTTCACAATCTTCACAAACAGAATAAATTGTTTCTTTCTTGCATTTCTCACAATGAAAAACAGGAAAAGTATTTTTTACAATTCCTTTTTCACATGCAGCATTAATACTTCTTAGTCTTCCACCTTCATTACCTACAGGAAATAAAGCATTTGGACTTCCTTTTAATTTTCTCAATTTTGCTTTTTCAGGACGCCCCATTCTTGCGCCAATAAAATCTCCTGCCTTATCCTTAATTTCAAAATCAGAAACTGAATTTATTATTTTCAAAATATTTTCTTCACCTAAATTTTTTATTTTTTTATCCAATTTATTAATTTCCTCTGAAAGCAAACCTTCATTTTCTAACATTTTATAATCAATTCCCAAATTTGCAAATAAGGTTTTACTATTTTCTTCTGTTAAAACAATATTTTCAGTTGTAACTTCATGTTCAATTCCTAAAAGCTCTAAAGCTCTTTTTCCTAATTTAAATTTTTCCTGTTCTAATTTATTATAAGGAAAAATAATTTTTCCAGAAATTCTAGAATTCTTCAACCAAGAAATCAAAGAATTAAATTGTTCTCTAGAAATTTCAGTCCAATAAAAAATGAATTTTGGATGCAACGGAATTTTAAACTTTTTACTTATTTTTACAGCATCTTCAAAAGAAACATTAAAACAATCAATCTTTTTTTCTAATTCAGGATTTTTTTCTCTTAAATTTAAATTCCACCATTCTTCAACATATCCTTGTTTCATTAATTGTGAATTTCTGTTACTTAAATCACTAAAAGGAAATAAAATATCTCCAAGATAAATTATTTCTTCGATATCAGAATAAATTTTTTTTGCTTCTTCCTTAGTTTTTATTTGTTTAACATTTCCATTAAATAATCTAACTATTGGTCCTTCAATAGAATCACAAACAGTTGTCACACAACCTTTTGTTGGCTTTTCTATTTTTAATTGAGTTCCTACTGCAATAAATGAGTCTGTAATTGCCATTGTTGCAGGATGTATTGAAACAGCGCTAAAACCACTTACCCTTCCACGACCATAACGAAATCTAAAAGCTCCTGATCTTGAAGGATGTCCAAAAACAGGTCTTCCTGCAACCAAGTCATTAAGATAAGTTGGTGAATCATCTGTTTTTCCTTTATCTCTTTTTTCATGCAACTCAAGATAATCTTTTAAAAAATCAAAACCAGTTGATTTTATTCCGTTTTTCTTTGCATGATTTAATAATCTAAAACCTTTTGCCGCTTTTTGTGCCAAGCCCTCTGAAAAAATAAGACACATTCCACCCCTAATAAAATCAGTATCAACCCTTTCAAGATTTTTAAAATTTGAAACTTCTCTTTTTTCAGTAGGATCTCCTGCAATTTGTATTGGAATGTTTTTCGCTAAAAAATACATTTCTTCTTCTGTAGGAAGATATTGTAAATTTGTAACTCTTTCATGATAATCTAAATTTTCTGTGACATATCTCTTAATTTCATCTTCAGAAGGATCATATTTAGCATATCCGAATACTTCCCTCAAATAATCAATCAATATTAAAACAATACAACTAGCAGTTGTTCCTGCACTTCTTATAGGTCCTGAAAAATAAGCTATAAAATAATCTTTATTATCTTTTGTCTTCCCCAACTTTAACTCTGTAAATCCTTCAATTGCTGAAGAAACAACACCTAATGTTGCATATGCAAAACCAATTCTAATTCCAGCGTCAATTGCTTGTAATGATTCATCAAACTTACAAAACTTTTGTTTTGCAACTTCTTCTGCAATTTTAAAAACAATAGTTGTATCTAATTTTCCATATTCTCTTTCTAACTCTAAAATTCTTTCATCAATTCCTGAATTCATTAATTGAGGGTAAATTGTAGAAATAAGTGCAACAACTTTTTCTGCCATGCTTTTTGCCAAAGGAATTTCAACTTTATCTACAGGATCAAATCCTTTTTCTCTAGCTTCTTCAGCTATTTCATAAATCTTTTTCACATCATTGTCAATTCTTTGAAAATATTCTTGCGTATTCATCTTAATTGTGTTGGAAAATTTAATTTCATTGATTTTTCTCTTTCAATATTTAATAATTTTTTATAGTCTTCAGAAATTTCAGACAATTTAATAGATTCTCCATAAACAAATAAAATGGGATCAATATATCTAAACTTTTTTTGAAAATCTTTTTGATAACTTTTTAAATCTAATACATTCTTTTTCTCAAGTAATTTAAATCTTGAGGTTATTTCTTCATCGTTAACATTTCTTAAAATTGAAAGCACATATTCGTCACCGCCCCATAAATCTTTAGAAGAAATAATTCCTTTTTTTAAAGAATATTCTAAAATTTCTGCAAGAATTTTATATCTTATTTTTCCTTCAGTACTTCCCCAACTATAAATTTGATATTTCAAAAAATCAAGAGCAAAAGTTTTTGCAATATCATATGAATTAAAAACCATATTACCATTTAAATTAATTAATCCTTTAAGATAATAATCTGTTTTTTCTTTGCCATATTCTATAAAAATTTCACGTATAGCATAATCAAATCTATCAGCACACAAATTAGGAATTTCATTTTCAAGAAGAGAATATTTTTTCAAATCTACAAATTCATTATATTCTAAATCATATTTTTTTAATATATCTGGAATTTCTGAATTTTCTATAAATTTTAAATGATTTTTATCTTGATAGTCATCTTTTCTTGGATCACCGAAAACTAATTCAGTAACATGGGAAAATGCTGTATGTGAAACATCGTGAATAAGTCCTGCAATTTGTTCATTTAAACCAGCACCTAATTTTCTTAAAAGAATTAAAACACCTATAGAATGTTCATATCTTGAAAATATTGGTCTATGAAAATAAATTTCAGGTAGACCTTGTTGAGAAATTTTTTTTAATCTTTGTAGAGGTTTTGAATTTATCAAATCTATTAAAACTTGTTCTTCAATTTCTTCTTCACCATAAATAACATCATTTATTTTCATCTTCATAAAAATCCAAAATTTTTACTTGTCTTGTTTTTAAATTAAACATAGGTACTTTACAAAAATCAGGTATATTTCCTAATTTTTCTTGATAAGGAGTTAAAGCTTCCCAACAACTATTTGAAATCATTAAAATATTATTATAATATGAAATAGAACTTTTATGAAGGTGTGATGAAACAAAAATATCAGGAATTGTTTTCATTAATAATTCATCATTTTCTGAAGGCGAATTCTGAACAGAAGTATAAGTTGGAGCCAAATGCCTATTTTTCAAAAGATATGTCATAATTTTATAAGGTGTATTTATGGAATCTTGATTCATTAAACTAGAAATATTATTTGCATAATAGGGAAAAGAAAAACCATGATATCCTAAAATATTAAATCCTGGAAAATCTTTTTTTGCCCCAATATTAACAAGAGATGGATTGCTTGTAAGAATTACATTTTTTAAATTATAAAGTGGCCAAGCATATTTTTCATCTAAAATCGGCTGAGGCTCCATTAGTCTTACACAGTCATGATTCCCAGGAGAAATTATTATTTTAATATCTTTCCTTATTTTATTAAATAATTCTGCAACTCTTGAATATTGTTCTTCAACATCCCCAATTACTAAATCTTTTTCTTGATTAGGATAATTTCCAACCCCTGCAACTAAATCTCCAACGACAAATAAATATTTAATTTTCTCGACTTCAGATGTGTTTTTAACATTTCCATTTAAATAATCAATGAATTTTAAAAAATTTTCTTCTAAAAAAGGTTTGCCGCCTATATGGAGATCACTAATAAATAAAACATTTTCTTCCACAGGAGATTTTTTTCTTTCAAGAATTGCAGCATCTGGAAAAATAATATCATTTGCAAAAAGAATTTCACCATTCCCGGAACATTTAAACCCAATTATTGAATCTAAAGTAATATCTTCTGCTTTTTCATAAACTTCTTTTTTATTTTGATTTATTAAAATCCTAATTCTACCTGTTAAATCTTCAACCTCAAGAAAAATATTGTTATTTTTTGTTATTCTTTTGTCATAAACCATTCCAATAATTGAAACTTTTTGATTATTTCTTGAAATTTTATTTATTGAAATTAAATTGTCAAGCTCAGAATGTTCTTGTAAAATTTTTTTCATTTCAATAAATCTTTGTTTAAAATGTCTAAAAAAATCTTTTATCTCAATTTTTTTTCTTAAATAAGGGATTTGTGAAATTATTTTTACTTGAGACATGTCTCCCTGATTATCTTTTTGCAAAGGCAAATCTAAATTTTGTTTATTTTGATTTATAGATTGTTCTACTTCTTCTCTTGAAATTTCAATACTCAATCCCAATTTAATTTTTAATTTTTCGAGCTTCTTTTGGTTCTCTGTTGGAAGTAATGAAAAAAATTGTATTGTTTTTTCTTTATTTTCACTAAAAACATTTTTAGTTATAATTTTTTTTGAAGTGTGCTCTTTAATCTTCTCAAGAATTAATTTGACAGAATCAATATCATTTGTCTCTTCAAATAAATTTAAAACTTCTTTATCTATCAAAATTCCCTTTTCAAAACAAAAATTTAATATTTCTTTTGTATTCATTTTAATTAAAATTCATTATTTAATGATTCTTCAATAATCATTTTTACTTTTTGTATAAGATTATCTGTAATTGCCAATCTAATCTCCCTCATTCTACCCCCTCTACCTTTAGATATAACCTTGACATTAATAATCCCTAACATATCAAATTCTTGGATGATATCACTAACTCTTCTTTGAGTCAAAATTTCAAATTTATTCTTTAAACACAAATCCTTGTAAAAATTATAAACATCCCCTGTAAAAATGATTTTTTCTTTTTCTTTTTTTTGTGAAAGATAAGTTTGAGGATTATTATTTCTTTCCAATAATTTAATAATAGAATATAAAACTATTTGAAATTGTTTTGGTTCCGATCTTATAATATCAATAATCTTGTCTTTTTCGATTTTCTCATTTGCTTCATCAATATGTTTTAACAAAACTTTTTTTGAATTATTTCTTTCAGCTAATTCTCCAGCAATTCTAAATAAATCTAAAGCTCTTCGTGCATCTCCGTGGGCTCTTGCAGCATATGCTGCACATTTTTCAATAACCCCTTCATGAACAACACTTTCTTTAAAAACCTCATCAGCTCTTTTTTTCAAAATTGTTTTTAATTGTAAGGCATTATATGGTGAAAAAATAACTTCTTCTTCAGATAAAGAACTTCTAACTCTTGGATCGAGATTATCTAAAAAAGTCAAATCATTACTAATCCCTACAACGCAAATTTTTGTTTTTGAAAGCTCGGAGTTTAATCTTGTTAAATTATATAAAAAATTATCAGAAATTTTTTTAACTGTTTGATCAATTTCATCTAAAATTAAAATAATTAATTGTTTTTCTTTATCAACTATTTCAATAAATTTATTATAAACTGATTCTGTTGGTAAACCAGTTGTTGGAACATTACCACCTAATTTCCTTATTAATTCTGCTAAAATCCTGTATTCGGTATCTGAAACTTTTTTTAACTTACAATTAAGATATTCAATCTTTAATTTAAAATCAATTTTATTACCCATTCTTTTCAAAAGGGTTTCTCTTATATATTGAATTGAAAGAGTTTTTCCTGTTCCAGTTTTACCATAAAGAAATAAATTACTTGGTTTTTCACCTCTCAAAACAGGGGCAAGTATAGATGCAATTTGTTTTATCTCTTTATCTCTATAAATGATCTCTTTTGGTTGATAATCAATTTGTAAAATAGATTTATCTTTGAAGATATTATTCTTATCAAAAGTTTTAAAGATATTTTCTAATTCAACCATTGTTAACACCCACCTTGATTTCCTGTAGATATTTATAAAAATAAAAAATCATAGACGATATCAAAAATGATTTATATATAAATGATTATAACTACTAAAAAAGAAAAACACCTCAATTTCTCATGGAAATATTGTTTTATAATTTTTAATTTAATTTTATTAAATTTTAAAGAAATATATTAAAATTAATAAAAAATACAAATATTGTTTATAAAATAAATTTATTCTTAAAAAGAAATAATAATAGGTAAAAAATACATTAATAATAAAAAATTTATATAATATATATAATATATAATATAAATAATTATAAATATAATATAATAAACAAAAAAACAAATTTTCTTTTTAAAGATTTCCACTAGAAATCAAAGGGAGAGGTAATATCTTAATATATTTTTGAATATTTATTATAATCAATTATAAACATATGTAAAATTTTACAGAAAACTTTATAAAATTCTTTCTATTGAAATTCACATGAGTGAAAAAAATCCATTTAGTTATATATTAGGAAAAATGATTGTAACTAAAGAAGGAAAAAGACTTGGTTTTGTTAAAGATTTAACCTTTGAAACAAATAGTGGTGAAATAATCAATGTTGTTGTAAAAGATTCAACAGCATACACTAAAAACCTTAATTTAGAGAAGATAAGTGCTAATGAGCTATTAATTCCTTATAATTCAATTATTGCAATTGGAGATTTCCTTATTGTTTCTGAAGAAGATTTAATTTGAAATTCAAATGACTAGGGAAAACTATGATTCTGATCCCGAAAATAAAAAACCTAATTTGGTTTATGATGGGTCTTTTATCTCTGGTTGGAAAATAAGTGCTGAAACCATGAGGGAAATGAAGGAAATAGAGGATTCACAAAAAGCTGCTTTAGCAAGATCAAGACATATTTTTATTGATTAATTACAATAGAAATATTTAAAAGCATTTTAAGTTAGTTTTTATAATGAAAATTGTTGGCTTCAACTTTAAGAAGTTAAATATTGAAAAAACTTCAGATAAGTTTGAAAGTTTGAAAATTAATACTAATATTGATATTACTAATGTAAAACAGATAAAACCAGAGATTTTTCAATCAAAAGAAGAAATTGTTGAAGTAGAATTTGATTATTTTATCAATTATGATCCTGATATTGCTAAACTTTCTTTATCTGGAACAATTCTTGTTATGGCGGAATCAAAAATAATCAAAGATTTCATAAAACAATGGAAACAAAAGAAACTCCCGGAAGAACACAGGATTTTGATTTTTAATGTGATTTTAAAAAAATCAAATCTAAAAGCCATGCAACTTGAAGATGAACTAAATCTTCCTTTACATATCCCACTACCTTCTGTGAAAGAATAATTATAATTAATAATTTAGACTCTTGAAATAACAAATATTTATATAAATTAAATTCAAATATTTTTTATGAAGATTTCAGATAAAAAGAAGGAAAAAATTTTTGAACAAATTTTAGCCTTACTTTATTCTAATAACCTTAAACCATTATTTACATATGAAATTGCTCAAGAAATTGCTAGAGATGAAGAATTTATTAAGAAATTACTTTTAGAGTTATTAAATAAGAAATTTGTTTTTAAGATAGATAAAAACCCTAAGGGAATTCCTTACATTAGAAGGGCAAGGTGGAAATTAACTAATAATATATATCAAACATACAAAAAACACCAAAATCTTTAAATTTTCTTAAAATTTTCAATTTAAAATGGATGAAGAAAAAATAATAAATGCCTTCAAAAAAGTTAAGGAAGAAATGGATTTTTTAAATAAAAATATAGTTTTTCTTAAAAATGAGTTGTTTGAAGTAAGGAAACAACTTGAAAATTCTTCGACACAAACAAGAGAAATTTCAACACATTCGACACATTCTTCGACACATGATTTAGGTTTTAAGCCTCTAAATCCCTTAAATTCAGGTATTTCCATTGGAAACCAAGGGGCTTCGACAGACAGACAGACAGACAGACAGACAGACAGACACATAAAAAACCAACAAGAAAATACTAAAAATTCATTTGATGATGTTTTAAAGGTACTTGATTCTTTAAATGATATAAAAAAAGAAATAAGATTGAAATTCAAGAGGCTTACCGAACAAGAATTTTTAGTATTTTCAACAATTTACCAATTAGAAGAAGAAGTCCCTTATGTTAATTATAACATTCTTTCAAAAAAACTTAATTTAACAGAGAGTTCAATTAGGGATTACATAGGGAGACTTATAAAAAAAGGAGTTCCTATCGAGAAGAATAAGATAAACAATAAGAATATTCAATTAAAGATCTCTCAAAGCCTTAGAAAGAATGCACCACTTTCCGCAATCTTACAACTTAGAGGATTATAATATTAGTTATCCTCTTTAAAGGATAATTTTAAATAATGCCTTTTATCTTAAAATATTAACTTTTAAGCCTTAATTCCTTGAAATTTTGCTTTTTAAAAGGTTCTTATATGTGTTAATTTCTCACTTTCAGAGTTTCACAATTTTTTTTCTATTTATTTTCATATTTTTTCAGTTTTTTTTGGATTTTTTAAGTGTATTAACTCTCACTTTTACCTTTTTGAGGAGTTTTTCTTTAGTGTTTTTTTCAATAAACACTCTTTTTTTGTTGTTTTTTTCAGTTATTTCTTGAATAATACCCTCATTTCTTTGTTTTATAGCATTTATTTGCCCTCTAATGGTTGTTTTTTCTTTTCCTAATACTGCTGCTAAATCTTCATAACTTAATTTTAGATCGGTGTTTAATAGAACCCATAGTATTGCTCTTTCAGTTATCGAAAATTGCTCTAATTTTGGTGTTTGAACACCTGTTTGAACACCTGT
>CEPZ01013045.1_pt1 | contig 22523 bp, 25 predicted proteins | sample 530461 | NCBI WGS metagenome assembly CEPZ01 (sample SAMEA2620106, study PRJEB7988) | marine metagenome | isolation source: saline water (ENVO:00002010), including
TCGGCGGTCGCTTGGACCGCTGAAATCGGGGCATCGGGCTGAGCCGGAGGCTGGACAACATCGTCGCCCAGACCCTCGACGGGAAGCTGGTAGACACCGCGTTGTACGCGGTATTCGGCATTATTGAGCAACCATTGCGGATGGCTCATGCCTTCGGCGTCATATACCTCGATAACCTGTTGACGGGTGATAATCGGAGCATACCCACGCTTAACGCATGCCTCCACAAATTTACGCTTCATAGGGGAAAGGGTCTTCATTTCTTGGTTCTCTCTCTCGTTTTCTTCAGTATACACATCCTAACACGGGTAGGGGTCAGAGTCAACCCCTAAAATGCGTTATCCCGTGATTTGGTCAATAAATTTCGAAAGCACGACCCGGTTGGTCAACTTTTTCTTGGCTGCGGCCATGAAGGCGGCGCCCGTATCAGAGGCGCTGGTATCCATGGCGGTATTACCAGTCGACAGGTCCTCATTCGAAATGATATACAACTCCTTGTAACCCTGCGAGGTAGAAATGGCAGCACCGTTTTTCGCTACAGCCTTCACCACGTCGGTGCCATCTCGATATCCCTTGGTACCGACCATCTTGGTGCGCCATACCCGGTCACCGTTACCGATGCCCGTCAGGAAAAATCCGATCATGTTCGCGCCGGTACGAGCGGCACAAATTTCGATCCACGTCTTGGTGTGGTTACCATACTCAAATTCATAAGAGTTATGGAATTCATCGGTGACTATCGTATTATCACCCACGCAGGGCGAAGAATCTCCATCGGTCAAATATACCACATTGACGATCTGGAGCTGATTCTGGCGCCGGAACTTATTGACGAAATCAGGGGTCAGCGCCAGACTAGCATCCAAAGGGGTGCCGCTGAGGCCATACTTATAATCGCCCATGTTGTGATAGGTACCGTCATGGCGGTGGCTATAATCCAAGGAATGTGCCAGGTAGTATACGGCCTCACATGCCTTCTGAAAGGCAGCCTTCGGCATTTCGTTGCTGAAAAACTCGATCCAGCGCAGGTCGCCGTCAACAGAAACTGTTTTCTGCCCGCGCACATGGTTGGCAGCGGAACTGTAATTGTCACTGAAGGCAAAAACCCGGAAAGGGATGCCGACTTTTTTGCAGAACAGAACCAGATTCAATACCTGCTCGACGGTGCCCAACAGGCTACCCGACATTGAACCAGACCAATCGACATACATCACCAAGCCGTGGTTCTTGCCGCCGGTTACGGTCGCGACCCGCTTAAAAATATCATCGTTGAAGGAATAGCTGTGAATCTTCAGGGGGTCGAGCGAACCTTTCTTGGAAACGTTGGTGCGCTGATACTGATCGGCGGCTTTCCGCATTTCGAATTCCTTAGCAAGGTATGCGACGACCTTAGAGTTATCCCGCTTGAACTTGGCAAAATCACTCTTGGACTTTTTAGCCCAATCATTAAATATTGAATACTGGGTCTGGAGGTCACTCATGACCGTCTTCCAGGGACGAATCAAGGCACTTAGGTTGGCTTCAGGCACATCCTTATAATACTTGGTAGTGGCATACGGATCGACCAAAGACTCTTTGGCACGCTTGGAAGCTTCCACAGTAGAAACCTCAGGGTCAGGGATATTGTCTAATTCGCTACCATGGCCGGCAGAATTCCCACTAGGATCGTTTCCGTCTTCCTCAGAGCCGTTGTCGCCTTCGGCGGAATCATCGGTACCGGACGAACCGTCGGCGCCATCTTCGACTTCTTCCTCAGAGTCGTCTTTACCAGACTTACCCTTAGAATCTTCCTCAGAGTCGCCCTCTTGGTCACCAGAGTCGGCATCATCTTGCTCGGCTTGGTCACCAGGATCGCCCTCGACCTGTTGGGCTTGGTCACCCTCGCCATCCGAATCATCATCGTCATCCGACGGCTGCGGCTCAGCCTCATTTTTCAGAGTGAAGGACTGGGTCGTAGAAACCATATCCTGTTTGCACTGGGTGAAAAGGTCTTCGGCCAACTGAACGGCTTCAACCCAAGTCTCCAAGGCTTCAAGGCGGTCTACCCAGACCTGTTCGCTGGGCATGAACGATACCATTGCTTGGGTACCGCCCTTGGCATGGACATTCAAACGGTCAATCAGGTTCAACCCATTCAGGTCACGACCCTTGGTACCGAAAAAATTCGAATCTGTCAGTTCCTTGTAAGCCTGGTAAAACGAACGGCGAATACCAGGAAACCGACGCTTGATCAATTTCTCAATGCGAGCATCCTCGGTCACATTGACGAAATCGGTAAAGCGAGGACCCTTCGAATTATGGACCACTTTCTTCCAACCAGCGGCTGGGGTCCATAATGCATGCCCGACCTCATGACCTACGAACAGGTCATAAACGTCATTGGACAGTCCATCCTTCAGGATGGGCAAAGTCAGGACCCGATTTGCGGGGTCAAAGGAAGCGGTCTGTTGGCAAGCGGAATGCTCGACGGCGATATTCTCGGTAGCCATCAGCTTGGCAAGCTGGCTTTTGGCTCCGTCAACGTTTTTACGTTTCATCATGGTTTGGAGTATAAAGGTTACCTCACCGGAAGTCAACCCCTAAAATGAACTTTTCGTGGTTGAATTGCGTTTTTCTTATGCAACCTACTGTGCGACCTAGCGACCGACTTGGCTGAGGTATTTGTCTTTCGCCTCTTCCCAGGTCACTCCCATCAAGTCATCATAAAATAATATACCAGAAATCATACGATCATTTTTTTGGAGACTCTCGATTCTCCGACGAGCATATTTAGTTTTCCATATATCACATAATGCTTCCTCAGAATTATCAAATTTCACTCGGAGATCACTTTCTGTGATCTCATCCCTGAGAAAGGCATCGGAGTTTTCATATAGTCGGCAAAAATAAATACCTCTAGCGTGGGATGATGAATACATTTCCCCGGAAATACCCAGTTTTCGATATGCATATTGGTTAGACCTATTTGTTGCGTCCCGCTTCAACGGCTTACCGTCCTTATCTGAGGCGACTAGCCACTCCCAATATTTGCGAGGATGATGCCAACGCAACCATTGTCGCATTTGTTTCCGGACTGGTCGAGATAGCTGGTATGAAACGCTGCCCTTAGAATATCCCATTTTCTTCCAATATTTCAGATTGTCATATTGTGACATACCTTTGGCTTTTCCTTCACCATACAACGAGGTAGTGGACAGACCAATAAGCTTTTTGCCGTACAATTCTTCCCATTTGTTCGCCACTGTATCAGAGAGACAAAGCAATGCCAGGAGTTTACCACCGACATAATTGAACCCTAATGGCTGAGTAGGTACAATCGTTGAACCAATCGCGGTATATTGAATTCTTTGTTCCGCGGTTCGTTGTTCTCTTGTCCAACCAATCTTTTCATCCCGGGCTGTCATATCTAGAAAGTCACCGGAGATGGTTATCACGCCGAGATAACCGCCAGTCACTTTATCACGGACCAAGAAATTCATAGCTCGACCAATGACGCCGGCATGCATTTGGGTATGGATGAAATGACGCATGGTTGTCCAATCATTGGCGAGTGGATTCCAATTCTCTGTCTCCTCATGGGTATATACCAGTTCAGGCTCTAGAACCTGATACGATTCAGGAGTTTCAGGTACCCAGATTTTGCTCTTTACTCGTTGGATAGCCATAGCCTGTTCTTTGTTGACTGGTTCAGAATCACCAAACAATGAAGTGGTACTAGGGTAGACGCGGTTGATTTGCTCCCATTTCTGCCAAAGGGTATACTCCTCAACAGTCATGTGTTTGAATTGATTCAACTCGTTCTTGACCAACTCACTGATTCGAACAGTATCCTTGTCCTCTTCAGAAATCGGATCAGTATGGGATAATTCATCCTCCATCTTGGTCCATTCCTCAAACATGATTTCCAATTGGTCATCGTAAGGTAGTCGTTCGCTCATTTCATTATCCAAATAATGAATTGTGGTGTTTGTTGAATTTGTCAATCGTCATTTGAGCCGCGGTTTCGAAGTTTTCTCTCCACGCCTTTTCGCTATGTTTCTCCCAAGTCATATCTTGAACCTCTTGACGGTCAAGATCATTCTCTTGGATACCCTGGATCAACTCACTTGCTGACCCTTTTGGGATACGTCGGTAATGTCTAGGGCTGGCTACGATAACTTCAGACGCATGAGGGATATCCTTATCGGAGCTCAATATGATCGGTACGCCATGACTCAAGGCTTCCAAGGCTGTAATTCCCCAGGTCTCATATTCACAAGTGGAGAAATACGTGGCTGCTTTACCTAGAGTATCCATCACAACATCATACGGTTGATCCCAAATGGTATGGTCCCAATGTTTGTTTTTCTCGTAATATGCCTGGTCATCATAATCGGTTCTTGACGATATAACAAGCCTTCGTAGGTCTGTATCCTTCAAAAATCTATGAAGCTTGAATGGGTCTTTACCCTTGTAACTACGACCAATGGTCATGCAATCATATTCAACATCTTGTATGGCAGATTTTTCTCCATGACAATACGATGGTCTAATGTAATGCCCTGTTGTATATAGGGATTGTTCAGAACGGTCTGCCATCTTTTGATATCGCATCTCCTGGGCTTTCGACACAAAGAAAACAGAGTGACCACGATTGACCACATTGTTCCATTTGGCGATTACCGTCAACATTGGATAAATGCAATGCTCAATGACCATCAAGGGGATCGGAGATTTTGTCGTTATCTCATGCCCGGCAAAGATTGATCCTGAGAAATTGGATACGATTATGTCCACATCGAAGGTTATAGCTTCCTCAATGATTCTTTGGACAATCGCATTCTTTTCTTTGAGGTTGTAATTCAGGGCCTCAATAGGTATCTGAGGAATATAGGTATCAAAATTATTGACCAGATGCCTACAGAACAATTCTGAACCTCCAGTTACTTGTGGATGATTTATCGAATGGTTGTTTAGATCGATATAGGGTAAAAGGATTTTCATTTTTTGCTGTTCAGTGAATATAGAGGGTAATGGTCCATTACGTCAAAGACCCGGGGATGATTCATCAAAGCGCGGCGATAAGGACCCCATTTGATACCGACGCCCCATCCAAGTTTCTTGATTATCTCATGTTTGGTCATAGGTCCTTTTTCAAGCCAACCAAGGATTTCCTTAAATTTGTCCGTATGCTTAACGGCTCGTTGTCTCTGGAGTAGCCCATCCATATAGGCACTCATGGTCACCATCTTGTCCTTATAGATCAATTTTTCTCTGATATGATCAATGGCTCTTTGAGCCTTTTTATTCCTATAGTCAAGATCATCCAAATAAACACTCAACAGATTGGCACCGCCGATATTGCTTGCAAATAAATCGGCTCCATCATGTAATTCATGGTAATAGGTATCATCATACATCACATATGGAATACCATTCATCATGCCGTCAGTGGTCGAAATACTCCAGCCGCCGTATGATTGGCGCGGTGAAAATCCGACATGGCAATCACGGAGTCGCTTGTAATACCCTTGTTTGTCGTATTTGTCGGTAACCACAAACTCTCGATTCGGCTTCTCCAGCAAAGGTATCCAGACTTTGAAATCTTGGCGTCGAGACCACAATTCATCGACCGTTTCCATGAAGCCATTGAAATTCTTGTAGGTATCTGGTCGATGGTTGAATACGATTATGCGTTCTGGCTTTGTATTGATCTCGGTTACAATGTCAGATTCATCAACACCAAGGTGCTGAACTGTGAGAATTTTGCCCAATTGTTGGATAGTAGCCCCGTTGAAATGCTGCCCAGCCTGTTTGAGAACCATCGCTCTTTGATGCTCCGTATTCAGGTAACACCTATCATACTCAAGGAGCCCGCACATATTCTGGAGAAAACTTCCCTGAGGCCAAGCCACAACTTCATCAAGATCAAACCAATGACTGTAGCCGAAGAAACTCGGTGTATGATGGGTCACGTTGTAAAGGACATTTTTCACCGCATGGGTATGTTCTGGAAGATGAGACATAACGAGGTCGAAATCTAGATGAGGACTCGCAAATCCTTTCAAAACATCCACGTTGAAATGAGAACGCATTGTTGGTGGATATGTGACAAAATAGGCATACCACTGGGTCACATTGTCGAAATCTAATGAAGGTACATGACACGGGAGAATAAGGTAGAACCACAGATCATCACGAAGTTCATTCAGCAAGGCAATTTGCTTTTTGATGACCTGAATATAACTGTCCTTCTCAAGGTCCTTCTGAAAAGTAATGTTCGGATAAACTAGTATCCGTACTGTTTTCCGTACGGCTTTTTCATCATCATCAAAAAGGCTCATTGTCTTTCAATATCCTCTTCAATACATGCCGTACCATGTTGGATTTCAATGATCTTCAAGTCCTCAGGACCAGCATTAATCAATTGATGCCATTGTACTTTTTCGATGAGTGTAACGTCACCCTTTTCGAGGGTTCGAACAGTAATCATGTCTCCGTCGGTATCTCCGCCATGCTGCATAATCACCTTACCCTTGCCTTCAAGAACAAACCAGACCTCTTCACGCTTGAAATGTCGCTGGTTACTAAGGCATCTACCAGGCGCTACGATCAATTCCTTAATCTTACATTCAGGTCCATATTCTTTGAGGACAGAATAATCACCCCAGATTCTACCAACCCTCGAAGTCTCTTCAATGAAATCATTGAGGATCCAGCTAGAACTATTTTTCTTTTCAGTACCACCTACACCAAAAACAAATTCAACGTCCGCTTCATATTCCGCTTCCATTTCGGCAATATTTGTCGCCGTTCTATCCCCACCATTTGCAAAGGTGATTCGATCTTGAGGATAAATGGTGTGTACTCGGTTAATCGCATCCACGGCAGTATCATCCGTATCGTCAAAATCAATGACCGATGAAACCATTCTCAGATTGTCAATGATTTCAACTCGTTCATCCCAGAATTGGAATGGGCGTCCTTTCTTTCTGGTTAACCATTCGTCACTATTCACACCAACGACTAGAACATCACCAAGGTCGGCGGCGGCTTTGAATAGGTCTAGGTGTCCTGAATGGAGGGGATCAAAGCCCCCTGTTACCAATACGATGTTTCTCATTCTCTAGTTTCTCCTTCAATTCTCGCATTTCAGGAACCCACCATGGATCAGTTCCTGGTTTCATCTTTACCCATTTCTCAATTTGATCGAATGTTTCTGAGAGGTCCCGGATTGTCTGCTCGTCCATAAACTAACTCCTCAACTTCTGGCATTCCATGTGCCATGCGATTCATGTTGACCGCATTCAAGGCATCGAATTCTCCGCCTGTAGTTATAATCGCTTCCTCGGCGACCGCTTTCTGCCTTCGCACAAGTGCCTTTTTCTTTCGGGCAAAATTTCTCGCATCCTTCTTAGCACGTTCCATGTGGAAACGAGATACCAAAGTAGGAAACAAGATACCTTCAAGGTGATCAAACTCATGCTGGAAAATACGAGCGGAAATACCTTCAAATTTAATAGCGTCGGTGACGTTCTGCCAGGTCGTATAACGAACACGAATATCCATTGGGCGTTTGACTACTGCCTGGAAATTAGGAAATGACAAACACCCCTCTTTATAAACACCCTTTTGATCACTGAAATCTGTAATTCTGGGATTGAAAACAGGGATGATCATTTCTGGTTCATCAGGATTACCCATGACAAATACCCGATATGGCAATCCTACTTGTGGAGCCGCAAGCCCAATTCCACGGTGTTCAACCATGAAACTAACCAGGCTATCAAATAGATCTTCTGGGTCTTCCTGGGGGTCATCGAAATTGAATGGTTCAGCTACTTCAAGCAACTTTGGATCATTCTTGTCCAGTAGTTCTAGCTCTATCATCATATATCTCCACGCGGTAAGTTTTGAATATCTGGCCGTATTTATCAGCCTCTTGTTCGGTATCAAAAGTCTTCACTATGGGCCAATTTTGATCTTCTATTTTGTTTTCCTCACAAACCCATAGCCAGTCAGCTTTGCTATCTAGGAATGGTACTTTTACTCCCCACCGTGGGGATTTTTCATTATTATCCATGGTATCACATTTCCTTAGGTATGTCAAGTTATAAATATATGGATTGCGGTATTGAAGCACCCATCCTAGACCTCTGTGAACGTTCTGAAGAACCTAAACAGAAAATAAGTGAAACACTAAAAAAGACTCGCAGAAGGTGAACTATCAAATTTCATTGTTTCATTACCCCACTGTTTCCATCCAGGACGACTTGTTCTAGCAAACATCTCCAAATAAGGACCATCAAATAAGTCTTCAATATCCTGATATATTCTATCAGGTTTTCGGCTATGTTCTCTAATGGGATCAACTACCAATTTTCGAATATTACGGGCTTTACGTTTAGGAGTACCCCGGGCTGCTAAGAGACAATATTCAGGATTTGATCTCGTATAATACCCCATACCCATGAAATATCCTGGTGAACATCTATTTGTTTTTGCCCAGACAAAGCCCATGGTACGATATGTGAACCCCCAAGATTTTATGACATTGAAACTTTCTTCAAGGAAAGGATCAGTGGTCCACATCAATAAAACACATGATTCGTTGGCCCAATCATTTACTGGAATTGCTTTGATTTCATCCAAACTCATGGTATCATAATGATTTTCCGCTGATTTCCCCATACCCTTTTCAGACCGAACTTTGAAATTCCAAGGCGGATCAGAAAGAATCACATTATACATCACACAATCTCCGAGAAATTACCACGTTTCATGAATCGAATGGTGTCCATGAATTTATCTACCAGCGCCTCTTGCTTATGGCTGATAACGAATATGTTGGTTTCATTACCAAAGGACTGGAGAATCTTCATTAGCTCCTCAGTACCGTTGGCATCAAGGGAAGCGTCAAACACTTCATCCAGCATCATCAGATTTGTAGCCACTGAGTTTTTCATACGAGCCACGGCTCTCCAGGTCAATAATAGTGCCAAGTCAATTCTTTGTTTCTCGCCTTCAGAGAAAGAGGCGTAGGAAAAGGTATCCCTGTGGCGACTCTTGATTGTCTCGTGGAATGCTTCGTTAAGTTCAAAATTCACGAAAAAGTCCATAGAGGCTAAATACTTGTTGACTAACTTGTTTATTACTGGAATATATTGCCGAATAATCTTTGTCTTTACTCCGTTATCTTTTAATAGTCTAGCGCCAACTTCAAAAATCGCTCTCGTTTTGACCAGTTTTTCTTTGTCTTTATTATGATCTCTTAGCTCCTTCTTCATATCGCGAAGCTTAGAGGCCTCATCTTTCAAGGACTCTTTATGCTCTTGTAAGTTTTCGTTCTCCTGCAAGTAAGTATTAATGTACTCTTGCAAATGTGTTATGCTGTTTTGTTCAATTGAGAGGTTTTGGAAGTGTTCTGCTATACGTTTAACCACTTGTTCTATATCGGCAATCCGCACAGTTCCAACAGTAAACTTATCACCTAATGCTACAATAGCATTCTGTGCCTCTTCCAATTTCGAAGTATCATCAGCGACCGTCTTATGAACATGGTCCCCTCCTAATGATTGCCGGCACGTCGGGCATTCATCATTGTCCTCGTAGAATTTGAGGTTCTTTTTTAGGTTTCTAACCTGGGTTTGAAGTTGGGTAATAATGTTTGAAACCTTCGTATGTCTGGTACGAACAACCTTTTGGTCAGTAATACTAGCTTCATCGTCAGCTATCGATTGGTGCAGCCCTTCAATGGTATCCTCATGATCTTGGATAGCCTCTTGAGATTTCTTTATTTGGGCTTCATTGTCCTTAATCTTTTTCTGGTTGTTTACTTTCAAGCTGGTCAAATGAGCCTCTTGAAGGGCAATCTTTTCACCCTTTAATTCGATCTGAAATTCAACGGTTCGCTGAGCCTCTTTGTTGTCTGAAATCTTCTCCTTGAGCAATTGATTCATAATGGAGAAAATCTGAATATCCAGAAGGTCTTCAATGACCTCACGACGGTGAGCCGCTGGTAATTGCATGAAAGGTACGAATGAAGAGTTGCCTAAAATGACAATCTGGGTGAACGACTTGAAATTGAGTTTCAAGATGGTCTTTTCTAGTATCGACTGGTAATCCCTGGCGGAGGCTGACTGGTTCAGTATTGTGCCGTCTTTGACGATCTCAAAAATAGCTGGGCGCATACCTCGGCGAACCGTATAGTTCCGGCGCCCAATTGAAAACTCAACTTCGACCAGACAACCTTTCTCATTAACGCTAGAAATTAGCTGCGGTTTGTTGATCTTTCGAAACGGTTTATTGAATAGACCATAGGTCAGAGCATCCAGAACGGTAGATTTACCTGCACCATTATCCCCGATTATCAATGTATTCGGGTGATCGTTTAGGCGTATCTCTGTAAAACTGTTACCTGTGGCTAGAAAATTCTTGTACCTGACGGCCTTGAATTTTATAATAGGATCATTTCCTTATGTTTCTCTTTAGATTGGCTTTTCATGGAAGCATCCTTAAATTTGTCAATGTTGCTATTTCATTCACAGAGGTTGAACCCACAATCATAACAGAATCCGTATTTGTCTGGTCCTTGCATTTATGCCTCCAATTCGAGGGTCATGGCCTCATGGTACAACGATTTCATTAAGGAGTCAAGCCTTCTTTTATCCACGTCGATCTCCAGCCCGTCGATATACTTGCTCAGAATCGTTAAGGTATCCTCGGCTTCATTCACCAATTCATCATCGTCTAGGTGAGAATTTAGGTGGTCTTCAACAATCTGGATATTTTGAACGTCTGCCTTTTGGAGCTTCTCCAAGAATAGGTCCAAGAAATAAGGATTGGTACATTTCGTCAAAATGACTTTGACATAGGTCCCAACGTATTTCTCCGCGTTGAAATTCAGAATGTTCTCTAGTTCTCGTCCTTCATCATTATACCATAGCTTGTTAAACATGGTATAAGGATTGCGGATGAATTCTGTTACTCTCGTCCCAGTATCAAACAGGTGAAATCCCTTTGGGTCCTCATAATCAATCCAGGTATTCTCATGAGGAGCTCCCAGATAATACACGTTTTCACGGTGTGATTTATGATGGAAATGCCCAGTCATCACCATATCGAACTTCTCGAAATGCTTCAACGTCATGCCATGATCAAGCTTTATCCCTGTGGATACTTCAAATCCCTGGAGCTCAAGGTGGGCAAAAACCAACTGGGCTTTCGTTCGTTTGATAGCCCTCACAGTTTTCGAATGGTTTGCTGAGTTAATCCAAGGGATCATCAAAAACTTTATGCCATCCAATTCGATATCCGTTGCTTCACTATACACATGATGCCCGGATAATAACAGGTCAGGGCTATTGACCTCGTTCGTATCTTTGTAAAAGGTTGTATGGTTACCAATCAATATATGGAGATCGATACCTCTCTCCTTGAGAGGAGTAAACCACATTTGATTGGCAGCTTTGAGGGTATAGTAATTGACAAATTTTCGGCGATCAAACGTATCTCCGAGGTCGATTACGGTCTTGATATCGTGTTCATCGATAGTCGGAAAGACCACGTCCTCGTAAAATCTCCGTTGATACTCTAGAAATACTTGTGAGTCTCCACGGACGCCGAAATGTTGATCAGTAATCAACAGGATTTTCATGCTGGTTTCTCTGTATCGTAAACAGTTTTTTCTTCCGTCTTGGGCTTCTTTTTCGTTCGCTTAGTCTCTTCGAAGGTCTCAATAAATTCATCCATGTATTTTCTGGACCATTCGCTCATTTGGATACCTGAGACACTAGACTCTGTATCATATTTATGGGTCTGACTGGTAGCCTCAAATAGATTGGTATGCTCAATAGCTTTGAACTTAATATATTGGTTCTTTTGCTCCTTGGCGATACGTCTTAGAAAGGCAAACCAAATAATTTGGGTGAAATAGGCAAACGGGTTCTTTGATTTGTCAGGATCAAAATTATCGATGTATTGCAAACAATTCTCAACCCCATCGCCGATCATTTCTTCCTTAAAAGAATAGCGGATGAAATTAGGTCTATTTGAAAGTTTCGTGGCAATCAACATGAAGCATTCACCAATATAATGGGTCACTCTTGGGTGAGTTCCATCAGTAGCTTCAGCCTCTTTTACTAGTCTCTTGTATTCCACCATGGCGGTATAGAAGTCTTTGTTATTGATATAGTGGTGTACTGGTTTCTTTTTAGGCATATTAATGACTCTTCGTATTCGCTGAAGGTTGCCAATTTTCCAACATTTGCCTGCTAACTCGGCGTCTTATTTCATCGATTCTATCAGGAGTAATGTCAACTTTCGGAGTTTCCATTGAGGCATCCGGTTGTTGATCCTTCATAGGATCAAACGGCGCTGGTTCTGCGAATAATGATTCAACTACCTCGACGTAATATCCTTCGGTTTCAGGCGGAACAAATGCCATGGTAACTATGGTCGACTTAGCGACCTCAAATGCTTCCTTTCCCATGAATGGGATCCACTTTGTCATATATGCAACCATGTATCCGTTTTCGGATCGTTGTTCTAATACCCTTAGAGGATTACATATCCAGACTGATTCATCCTCATATTGTATAATTGTCGCCATAATGTTTTCGCCATTAACCAATTTAATATAGCGAATCTCAGCATTTTCACCCTTCGTAGAGGTTTCTTTTTCCATCTATTTTTACCTTGTAAATCTTGTAATCAAACTCTTCAGAATTGTATATCTTCATGCGTTCCGCGAAGTGGTTCAGGGTATAATTTCTATGATCGGCATAACTCATATCATCCGCTATGTCATAGAGGATCGCCTCTTTCTTTCCCGGATTCTGCCGAAGAGCGCGCCCAATCGACTGTAAGACCCTAATACGGCTCCTTGAAGGAGAAGCGAAAATAAGATGCTCAATGCTAGGAATATTGACACCAGTAGAAAAAGTGCCGTAAGAGGCCACAATAATAGCATTTCTCTCCGTTTCCAAAATCTTCCGAATAGCCTCACGGTCGTCTTTTTCAGTTTCTCCGCATACAAAGAATACCTTTCTACCTTTTTCTGCATCTTGTTGAATACCATTATACAGTAATCTCCCGTGTTTGTCAACCAGTTGGAAGAGTAAAAGTGTATTACCCTTCAAGGATAGCGCAAGGTTCTTAATGAACTTACTTCTAGACTCGTTACTAACTAAGAAGTCAACTTCCTCTTGGTAGGTATCTTTCTTATGTTCCCTTGATACATCTTCAGGATGATCAAGTATTAGGGCTTTGATTCTGAACGGTGATAGATGTCCTTTATCGATTAATTCCTTGGTAGTTGTGATCTTTCTCACCGATCCAAAAAGCCCTTCAATCGTCAAACGATTGGTCTCCAAATTGTCGAGGGTACCAGTCAATGCATGGCGATACTTAGCATTAGGCAGCATTCCCATGATTTTTTTCAAGGATTTGGCTTTGAATAGATGAGCCTCATCTCCAATCACAACCCTATAATCTTTGAAGATATGGGGCTTCATATCATAGAGACTTTGCCATGTAGAAATCACGATGGGCTTATCTGATATCTTATCGGCACCAGCGGTAATCACATGGCAATACCGTTCAGAATCAAAACCATAGTCCTGAAAGTCCGTATACATTTGACTGGTGAGATTGATAGTGGGTACCAGAATCAACGTTTTGCGTCGGTAATACCTGATAAGGAAATAGATGATCAGCGATTTACCAGACGCCGTCGGTGACAATAGTAGGTTTCTACGATCTCGGATAGAGCGAACAAAAGCCTGCAATTGATACTCTCTGGGCACAATCTTCTCAGGTAGTTCCAAAGACTTGACAAAATCAATCGCCTCTTTACCAGAATACTGTTCAGGTGCTTCAAAGGAACCATCATGGGCTAATTTATAGCCTGATTTGTGGCATAGAAGTTCAATGTAAGGTAACAGACCTAGATAGAGGGTATTGTTTCGTCTATTGAATAGCCGTATTTTACCATCCCAATTCTTGTTTCTGTAGCTCGGTTGAAACCAGGCTCCAGGAACAGAAAAGGTAAAATAGTCAGATAGCTCCTGATAGATATACTCAGGTGCTAATATGCCCATATAGACTTCATTGATCTTGGTTAATTTAACGGTATCTGTCATGCACTTTACTGAACAATAGGGACCACAAAAATCGATATCATATTCATGGCAATAAATCTTATCCCGGATTAGTGAACTTGGCATAATCAATCGCACCACGAATATTCCACTGGCGCCCATTGATGCTTTTGATAACGCCTTCCAGATACCTCATTTTCTCTTCCGCCATGATGATCTTACTACCAAGGGCGAGGATATCATCATCGGATTCGATGAATTGTTCTTGCTTCGATTTGCTGAGTTTGAACTGAAAGGCAGGAACGTTATACATCTCCAGGTCTTCTGGATTGTTCAATTCACCCGCATAGTATTGACTTTTCCAACGGATCAATCTCTTACGTTTGTCAAGCAAATCGCGGTACAATATCCGCTCTGCCGTGTATATCTTGAACCACTTATTGTGTAATTCAGGGACCTTAAGGCTTTCAATATCGAGGGCTGTCCGATCGATCTTACAATCATCAGTCCATCCGGCCATCATTTCTTCTAGCCTCATTCAACCAACTCATACTTATCTGCAAATGGTTCAGGCTTACATGGGTAGAATTCACCACGAGTCCCTTTGATAATCATGTCACCATGTTTGGCAATATGATCACCTTCAAGAGTAGGTATGGTCAATTTTATAAATTGGCCCTCTTCATCACAGGTATCTGAGTATTCATCAGAAAATCTTCCTGGATTATCTTTGGATATGATATCACCCAAGAATTCACACATTTCTGCCCAAGTGGACCATCGAAGTTGTACTGCCTCAATCTCTACTGGTTTCGTTCTATACTTCGCCATTACAAAATTCCTTTTCGCTCTGATTTCCTAAGCATTTCTTTCATTCGAGCTAATGCTTCAGAGTTCTTATTGATCACCGCCGGAATGCTAATAGTCTGCCCTGTCTCTTTATGTTCGAACCACCAGAAAAACCCGTCATGTGCTTCTATCATGAATGCCAGATTGTAGTCTGGCATTTTCTCTTCCATACGCATCACCTGATCGGGAGGTAAACTCGACGGGTAATAATAGATAGGTTCCATGGTTGGATGGTATCACATATTTGGGGCTATGTCAAGACATTTATATCAAATTTGGTGAGTGCAAATTGAACGTCGGCTTCTAGGTATTCAATATCTTGGGTTGCACTATTGAACTCTAGGGTTGACAGTGCAATGGGGAATATATCTCGGAGATTGACCTCAACTTTAGGGTTTCCTGCACTGGTCAAAACCATCAGGGTAGCGTCAGAACGAACGTCACCTTGGCTCGGCCGTGATGGCCGATCAGCTATAGCTTTATATTGGTTGAAATCATCAGGGAAACCAATAGCAAGTAGCCAATTGAATATCTCTAGGTAATTGGACAGGTGTTCATCAACTCTGAATCGTAGGGAGAAATTATCAAATACCAACTTATCACCAACATGGTGTATCTTGGTGAATGGTGTATCTTGGATAATTTCACCTAGGGAGATGCTTGGAATACTAGCTGATTGGCAAAAATAGTTGACAGTAGGAGCTCGTTTCAATAGAAACTTGAATCCTACCGGTGATAGGAAATTGGTATTGTCTGGTTGTTGGTTTGGCGCAGTCACTTGGATATCCTATTTTCTATGATCTCCTATTTATATGTCTTTTAGGGTTGACAAATGGGTTGACAACGTGTTACCTTTGGTGTGTAGACTCGCATATGAATAGAAGGTTATCCATGGAGTCCATTATGACTGATATATGTAAAGCAAAAATCACATTCGGCACGGAAACATTTCACCTTATTGATGGCGGCTTATAACTCCCAAATCCCCAAAAGACCAAAAAAGAGGACCGCGATTTCTCACAGCCCCCAGTTTTGTAAGCGTTTGTTTATTCTTGCTTTTCGGCTTACATCAAGTTGGTAATAGAGAAGCGACGGTAATAGATGTTCTTGGTATCGAACTCGATTGTACCGTTTGCTGCACTAGTAGCGAAAGGATTAGCTACAAGCCCATACCTGGTCTTAAAGCCGATCTTAGGTTGGAAAGAATTCTCACCAACGGCACGAACCATCTGCAATGGAACGTAAGGTGCGTAGAAGATACCAGCGTCAAAGGCACTTGTTCCCTTGTAACCGACAGTAGCGTAATGAGTACCACTAGAGGCTGCGAAGTAAGGATCAATATAGACCTTGAAGCGACCGTTTAGGACACCAGCGAAGGTGTTACCCGTGTCATCTACACTCAGACCGTTTGAAAGGGTTGAACTATAATCAAGGACACCTGCCATCTGAAGGGCACTAGCAACGTCACTAGAACAAATGACGATGTTACCCTTACCGCGACGGGTTGCTTTTGCGATAGCGTTAGCTTCACGCTCAAGCTGGAACATAAGTCCCTTGAACTTTTCTACAGACCAACGACCGTTGGCATCAACGTCCATGTCGAACGTACCGGCTGTGGTAACGTTCTGTTGGGCACCGATTGTTGCTGAAATGTTAACCTTACGAACGATCTCACGATTGATTTCCGCTAGGATTTCAGTAGAAAGAATGTTAGCAAGTTCGGTTTCAGCGTCAAGCCCGTGAATAGCTTTCAAGTCCTGTGCTAGTTCCATCGTATACTCTGCTTTCAAAGCACGGCTTAGTGCGGTGACAGAGATTTTCTCAATAGAGAAAGCCATTTCTGGGAAAGCATGATCTGTAGACTCACCCAAACGCTCTGCAAGGGTCGTAGACATTGCTGAAGCTGCGGTATAGGTGCTGCTATTTGAACCAGCGGGAGTTGAACCGGTTTGGTTGTTAGCTGCGGCTGCCATTGCGCTGTTACCAGCGGCTGCGGCAGTGAACGTGCTATTGGCTTCGTTGAATAGAGCCTCAGTACCCGTTTGCGTAGAATAACGAGAGCGCATAGCAAAGATTAGTCCAGTTGGACCAGTCATAGGCTGAACACCAACGATATCAAACGCGATAAGGTTAGGCATAGAACGACGAATTAGCGAAATCAAGACCGGGTCAAAGATATCGATTGAACCATCACCGGCAGTGGAACTAGAAGCTCCCATGTGGTTATTTGGCCATGCTTCCAACAAGCTACCTGGTCCACTAATTCCACCAGACCCTTCAATTTGCTGGCGAGCATCATTCTCTTGATTTTCTAGAAGAGTCGCGACAACAGCGCGGCGATGGGCATCCTGAATCTTAGGAAGATCAGGGTGCTCAAGAACTGGCTGCCACTTCTCTTGCAATGCTTCATTAAACATGGTTTTTATTCTCCCTTAGGTTTTCTTTTATTCTCTTTTATTTATAAGATTGCTATTTTACAGTTGTTCTGGAGATAGCATTCATGTAACCTTGCATATTAGAAGGAATTACTTTTTCTTCTTCACCATCAAGATCAGTGTCAACATCGTCTTCCTGGGCTACCTTCCCATTAGATGGGAAGTAGTTTTCAACGATGGTATCCAGTTTTTCGCGGTAATCATCTTCACCCTCGAATGTCACGCCTTCAGACAAGGAACGTACCTTCTCGACCTGGGTGTCTGCTAGACCGTCAGTTACATCAGCTAGAATTTCATCGGCTTTTGACTCTGACAACTGGCTGCGGAGTAAAATCGTGTCCTCAATAGCCTTATTAAGCTTTTCTTCTAGCTCGGCATTACGGTTACCAAGTTCTTCCAGAACGTCAACACGATCCTCAGGAACTTCGATGTAATGGTCTTCGAATAGTGATTTCAAACCGCGAATAAAGTCTTCGGTTAGTTCGTTGCGGATACCCGCCTCGACGGCTAGCTCGTTATCAGTCATCCATTGCTCGACTACATATTCTAGATATCCGTCAACCTTTTCGGCGACTTCTTCAAGAATAGACTCCTTTGAGAAATCAAGTTCAATGTCGGTTTCTGCGGTAACTTCGGCAAGCTTTTCGTTGATTTTCGAAACAACTGCGGCTTCAAAAATCATAGTAGCTTTTGCTTTGAATTCGTCGGAAAGTTCTTCACCTTCAAACAATGCGGTAACATCAGCTTCTAAATCGATATCTTCCTTGGTAACCTTTGCTTCGACAGGAGCCTTAGCTTCCTCAACTGACTCTTCGTCATCGTCGGTTTCATCCTTCTCAGCCAAAGCGTCAACAATACCATCGAACATAGATTCAAGTTCAGCCTTTTTCTTACCCTTCATAAGATCAAGCGCGGCATTAATCATACCAGCTTTTGTCTTGGGCATAGTAGCTTTCTTGCCATCTTTGTTACCACCAGAACTTTTTGATTCTGCACCGGCAGTACCCTTGGCACCACCCTTAGGATCAACAGCATTTTTACTTGCTGGTTCTGCTACTTCAGCGCCCTTTACGGTACCACCACCAGAATGATCAGCCTTGAATTCCTCTAGGTCTTCCTCATCGTCATCCTGGATATCTTCCTCATCAAGGAATTCGTCGCTCAAACCTTCTAGGTTTTGATCTTCAACGTGCATTTGTAGTCTCCTCGTAAAATCCAGTTTTATTCTTCATTCGAACTATTTATAAATTCTAGAGTTTTGATAGGAAATTCTCAAAGACGGTAATCTTTGCCGCTTCACGGTCTTCTCTACTAACACTCTCGATTACTTGAACTGCCTGGTCTATATCTTGTTCCATATAACGACCATCAATAAATATCCATTCTTTCCCTTCCATAATACCGTTTACAAAGGCATCAGGTGCTGACGGATCAGCCACAATATCCGCAGGGGTTGCTAAACGAAAATCTTTCTGTACTTCTTGAACACCCTTGATTGGGCGAAGAGAACCAACGCCACGGGATGAAACTCCAAGGGATGCTCCCTCTTTCATCAATGCTTTGACGATGTTACCATTCGGGGTATCAAGGATCTTTGCCTTACCAATGAAATTATTTCCATCTTCCTTGATACTTTTGATCATATGGGAAGCGCGATCTAGGTTAATAATAGGTCCATCTGGATGACCTAGTTCACCATAGGCACGATTCTTTTCAACATGCTCTTTAATATATCGATTAGTTTCCATCTGGAGTGTTTCTCTTGGATACACTCGGCCGTTACGGTTCTTTACGTCTGATTGCATGAAAATACCCTCGATGAAAAAACTCTTTTCACCGGTCGCTTCATCCAATTCGGTAAGAACTTGAATGTCCTCGAAAGTCTCTCTAATAAATTTCATAGCTTGTCCTAGTATACGTCTACAAATGTGGAAGTCTTCTTTAGGCGAACAGAGATAAATCCTGTACCACCAGTATTGGCACGAAAATACATATCAGCGGCTTCCCCTGTGGTCTCTAATTTGAGACCGAGAGTCTGAAAATCAACATCACCGGAACCATGGAGAACTGCAATGGTATTACCATTCGTTGTGTTAGATCCTCTGACTAATGTCCATTTGTTGGAACTATCAACAGACCATGCCAACTGTGAGATAACCATTGAATCAACAGTTTCTCCGGCAACATTAGCCTGTGCTGTATTGGCTGTAAGGTTCGCGGTCGCCGAGGCAATCAAAAAGGCGCCTTTGGTACCTGAATTATGAATTGGCATATTATGTTATCCTTTATACCTGACCGAAAGCAAAGTCGACCATTTTCATGAAACTGTTCGGCCCTTGATTTAGGTTCTTTTTGAACTTCTCGGCATTAGCAGGTTTCAATGCTTTTACGACCTTGACCAAAAGATTAGCGGTTATTCCGTCGACGGTCATGGATTTCTTATTGGCAAATTTGACCTTTTGCATTTGTTTCTCTTTGACGATCTTCTCCAGGGTAGCATATACGTCCTCTTGAAGGTCTTCTTCGTCCTCTGATTTAACCTCCTCAGGCACCAATTTCTTACCCTTACCAGCGGCTTTATCGCCGGACGGGCTGGTTGCACCAGAGAATAGTTTCTCGTTCTTGATCGGATAATCAGTCAAATCACCGACATGCTTCTTGGCAACCTTCTTTTCACCCTTACGATTGGATGGCGATTCATTCTTAGGATCACCTAAGTTACCGTCAGCCTTAGACTTTCGCTCGGTGAGTTCGGTACGAATCCCTCTGAAATTCTTCATTTTTATCTCCAAGTTCCTTTTTCTTCGGCTGCGGTTCTGGTACTAATTCGTTTTCCTTATTGTACCCAAATGCATCACCTGTGCCGTAACGGCTATTCTTATTCGCTATCACAGGTTTTTCTCGAAAGTCATTTGTTCGCCTTTAGTTTCTTATTTATCTGCCCGGGCGATTGCTTTTTGTGCATCACCAATTTGATTAACTAATGATTGCATCCGTGACGTATCAACCTTTTTTGTTCCGACAGCCTGAACAAGTTTGAACATATCTTTTTTAGCCTTATCCAATTTAGCTTTCAAACCAGCTACTCTGGCTGCCTTTTTATCAGCAGGTTCATTAGCTCGGTCCGCTTTTCTTTTCTTAGCCCGTGCCTTAAACTCTTCCTTGCTGGCTTCATCAATTTCCTCGGTATTATCTTCACTATGGTCGGCAAATTCTTCGGCATCATCTTTTGAAGGTTCATCCATATAATGTCGAGCAATATCAGTACGTTTAACTGCTAATGCGTCTGATACTTTCGCCATCAATAGTGATTCTACGCCGGCTTCTACTTCCGAGCCCTTGCCTGCGGCAGCAGACTTAACTATATCCAATGCGGTTACTTCACTCATATCAATATCCTTTTGTGTTTCTCAATGTATTTATAAGATTTCGTGTCTATATCAATTCATCCGTTAATTCATATTCCTCGGCAGTCACCTTTTTCTTAGTAGGTGATGAATTTCCATTCGCGGCTATGCTAGGTTTCTTTGGCGAAGTATCCTTTTTTGGTCCAGATTTCACACCTGGTCGAGGTTCATCCATCGGCACTTCATCAGGCACAGGCTCGACAGGAACATCGGCGCGCCCGACAAAGGCACCGAAGTTATCATCGCCCTCATCATCACCTTCAGCCTCATCCTTTTTCATCATAGCAGCCAAGGCTTTGATTTCTTTCTCGGTCTGTTGAAGGATGTTTTTCTTGACCCATTCTAGTGGGTAATAACGCCCAACAAACTGGTCAGCATCGTTCAATATGCTGAATCGTTCGCGCAATACTTCTTGGTTCTTCAACTCAGTGAAGTGATTATCCTCTTGGAAATCGTAGTAGGTTTGGTCTTTGATATCAATCCAATCCTCTTCGGCAATGATGCCTTTTAGGAGCAATTGAGTCTTTAGAACATCATCAAAAAGCATGGTGAAGCGATTGCGAAGCCGAACAATAAACTTGGTAAATTTCAATTCGTCCCTAGAAATCTCTGAGGCTCTACCGAGATTGAATGATGAATCATTCTCTAATCTAGAAATAGGAACGTGCAAAGCCTTATAAAGCTTACGTTTGAAATACTCGATATCATCCATTTCACCTAGATTTTGACCACCAGGCAATGTGGTAATCTCTGTACCTTTACCACCTTCTCTTCGCGGTAGCCAGAAATCTTCCAACATGGTCATATGTTTGCGGTCATCACGGATAGTTCCGTCGTTCGCGTCATATACCAGCTTATTTTTGTGCTTGACCATCATGTCACGGAGGTACTGTTCTGCCTTCATCTTAGGCAAGTTACCAACATCGATATAGAAAATGCGGCGTTCAGGCGCCCGGGCAATACGATAAATGACCTGGGCGTCTTCTAGCATCCGCAGCTGGTTCATAGGCTTCAATGCTTTATGAACATACGAATGGATCATATGGCTCTTTTCATCTAAGATGCCAGAATGAACATAAGTGATAGAATCTTTGGCAATCTTCAATCCTTCATGGGTACTCGTAAGCCCACGTGGATTATAGAGAAAGAATTCATTAACCTTTCGATTAACCTCAACTTGCCCGCCAGGGATGCCCTGTTTGTTATTGATTTCCTGACGAATTTTGCGAATCTTTCGCGGATCAATATAGCGTAATTCTTGGATACCTTCAGAAGGGTTATCAATATCGATCATCTTGTGGTAGTAAATTCTGCCGTCTACATACCATTTCTTGAAAATGTCATAAGCTTGTTTGTTGAAATCCATTAACTTCAAAATATGCTTAAACTCGGCTTCGACTTTCTTTTTGACACCAGCCGAAAACTCTAGATCGTCCAGAATAAGACGAACTGGAGGCTTCCGTTCATCACGAACAATCGCCTCATTGATGATATCATCAATGGCGATCTCAGATTCAGCTTGTAATCCTAGAGAACGATATTTCGTGATAAGGGCTGCTTCATTTTTGGCACTACCATCCATATCAACGAAGGTGCCAAATGCACCTCCGGCAGCAACCGTAACAGAACCATCATCCTGTGCCGGCGGCGCAAAAGAAGGAATCTTAACTTCTTCCTTCTCTTTCTCTTGTTCGTCTTTACCAATTCGGTAACCGAATAGATTGAAACCTGCCATATTCTTCCTCTATCAAAAA
>CEPZ01018010.1_pt1 | contig 22439 bp, 8 predicted proteins | sample 530461 | NCBI WGS metagenome assembly CEPZ01 (sample SAMEA2620106, study PRJEB7988) | marine metagenome | isolation source: saline water (ENVO:00002010), including
AATTGGGTGAAGGGGATTGATCAAGCCTACACTGTATACCTGGCTCCGCCGAGGGAAGCGGGGACGAAAATGTTGAAAGACGGTGACAAACTCTGGACATACTCACCCCAAACGGATAGGGTGATCCAGATCTCCGGCCACATGTTGCGCCAATCTGTTATGGGATCAGACATGTCATATAATGATATGATGGAAGACCGGCCCTTAACTGATCTTTACGAGGCGACAGTTGAAGGATCGGAAATGATTGATGGCCGAAAGCACTGGATCCTTTTTCTTGAAGCCAAAGTGAAAGGACTATCTTACCCCAAGCGTCGTGCTTGGGTAGATTCGGAATATTTGCTTCCCATGAAAGAAGAACTCTATGCAAAAAGCGGTAAACTCCTGAAATCCACTTCCATGGACGGCATTAAGAAAGTTCAGGACAGGTGGTTTCCAACTCGGTTCATTTTCAAGGATGAGTTGAAAAAAAATAGTAAAGGGACGGAATGGGTTATCGACGATATTGCTTTTGATGTAGAAATCCCCGATTCGCGCTTTTCCAAGGCTATGCTCCGAAAATAGTTTCCCCAAATCTAATGCCAGCAATAATGTTTTGTTTTTCAATGAGGTACTTGGAAAAACATTGACAATGGCATCTTGATATTGTAAAATCTTCACATCTTTAGTGTTCAAAGAAAGTGCAAGAAATTTGGTTATTTGCTGATTCGCCAGCCCCCATTATCAAGCCAATCGTATAACTGAGAGGGAGAAACCATGAGAAAATCATTTTCCACGCTGAGTATACTTCTAATGATTGTTTTCGTCGCCGCAGGCACGGCACAGACTGGTATCACCGTGCAGGGAAAGGTTACCGATGACGCCGGAACGCCGCTGACAGGCGCCAATGTATTGATAATAAACACGGCGTATGGAGCAGCGACGGACGTAAACGGTGACTATTCCCTTACAGTCCCGACCACAGAATCGGGCAATCAGGTGTCCCTGAGGGCAGAATATATCGGTTACAGCGCGGCATCAGTAACTGTCATACTTTCACCACCCATTGTTACGCAGAACTTTGAATTATCTGTAGACGTTTTGCAGATGAAGTCTGTAAGTGTGACGGCCCTCGGTTTCCAGGCTAACCGTGATCAGCAGGGATCAACCAGTGTTCCGGTAGCTGCAGGTGATATGGCACGCTCAGGCGAATCGTTGATTGCAAATTCTCTGGCGGCTAAGGCTTCTAATGTGGTTGCCAGTGCTGTTAGCGGTGATCCCGGCGCCGGTACATCGATAAGGATTCGGGGTCATAACACGATTTCTGGTGCCAGCCAGCCGCTCATTATTGTGGATGGCGTGCCTACTAATAACTCACAGATTTATGCTGGACATGACAGGTTTGGCGGTACGTCACAGCAATCCCGCGTAAACGACCTCAATATCAACGACATTGAATCTGTTGAAGTCTTGAAGGGTGCCTCAGCCGCAGCCCTCTGGGGCTCAAGAGCTGCCAATGGCGTAATTGTAGTCAAAACGAAAGAAGGTGCTCCCGGCAAGATGAGAATGAGTTATAAGCGCACCAAATCTTTCGATGAAATCCATGAGCGGATTCCCATGCAGACCGTCTGGGGACAGGGGCGAAATGGCTCGGCAGGGACTCAAGCAGAATCGTGGGGTGATTATATCCCCGACCGTTCCGGTGGAGCTGATGAAGTGGATACAAGCGGCGACCACTTTGTTTCTGAGGACGGTACCTTCACCCAGTACAAGATTACAGGGAAAAACTCCAAAGAGATTTATGTAGACTCAAACTGGGATCAGATATTCCAGACAGGAACATATGACTTGGATGATTTCCAGATTTCTGGCGGTGATGCCACAAAAACATATCTATTCAGTTATGGTAGGATGCGACAGGATGGAATTGTCCGCAATGCGTTTTACGATCGTGACAATGTCAGACTGAATACAAAATTCTGGCTCTCCGACTGGATAACCATGAACTCCAAGATTGGGTATACTTACTCTAACTCCAATCGTCTTCAGCGAGGGTCCAATGTTGCGGGTCTTTTATTGGGTCTGCTCAGAAATGCACCAGACTTTGACCTCACTCACTACAAGGGGACATTTGTAGATGTGGATTCAGATGGGAATAAGACTGAGTACTCAGATCGCCACCGTGCCTATCGCCGTAATCTTGGTGGTCCCAGTACAAACCCAATATACAATAATCCCCTGTGGACTATTAATGAACAAATGAACCTGACTACTGTGAACCGTCTGATCATTTCGAATGAGATGAATATTACGCCATCTGACAGGACTGACATTGTCCTGCGGGCCGGTGTTGACACTTTCACCGATAACCGTGAAGGGTTCTTTCCACCTGGTTCCTCTGGATCAGCAAGGAATTCTGGTCTATTCAATATTGATCGTATTACCAATCGTGAGACCAGTTATGGCGTAATTGCGCGTCAAAATGTGCCGCTTGGTTCCTCAGCTTCCATGCTGGCAACTATTGGTTACAGTATGAATGATCGTGCTTACAGTAGGGGCTCTTCCAGCATTACGGGATTCCTGGTGAATACCGATAAGCACACGACCAATGTGAATACAGCGGCAGAGGCATCTTCCGTTTCCAACAGCCGGCTGTTCATTCGTTCGACACGAACATATGGTATACTTTCAATCGATGCCCTGGATCAAATCTACTTGAATCTGTCCGGTGCACTTGAGGATCATTCAACGATCAAGGAATCTTATTTTTATCCTGCAGCCGACTTGGCGTATCAGTTTACCGATATGGTCAGCGGAGCGCTCCCCATCAGCTTCGGCAAGTTGCGAGTTGCCTATGGACAGGTGGGTGTAAGGCCGTCTGCTCATCGCTTTGAAACGCTTGCGGAGAGCGGATTCACCTACAGTACGTACAGCGATCCTCTTGAAGTGGGTCTCTGGGGTGGCGGCTATCGAGTAGATGATGACAGAGGAAACCCCGATTTGAAACCTGAGGTGAAGACAGAAACAGAGATTGGAATGGACCTTCGTTTTTTTGATGACAAGTTCGCCCTCAGTTTCACCAGCTATCAGAATGAAATCAATGACATGCTCATCAATGTTTCTCTTTCTCCCTCATCAGGTTATGACACCCAGTACAAAAATGCAGCCAGGATGGAAAACAAAGGGTTTGAGTTGGACGGATCATGGAACATGATCAATCAGACCAATATGGGTCTTGATCTCATCTTCAACTGGGCCACCAACAAGAATGAAGTCTTAGACCTAGCTGGGACCGAAGTTATTTACTTAGGCTCTGGCTCTGTTAACTCCGTTGCCAGAGTGGGATTCCCCATTGGTGCACTCTATGGAACCGGATCGCTGACTGAGGATGGAACCGTGGATGGGAAACTAGTACTGGACGATAACGGTTTTCCCCAAATAACGCCCCTGCCGATTGTTCTCGGTGATCCAAACCCCGACTGGCGTGGTACCGTTGGTTTAAATGCCCACTGGAAGAACTTCAGATTGAATATCCTTTTTGAGCATTCACAGGGTGGCAGGTATTCGCCCCGGACGCAGTGGGTGTTACGCCGTTTTGGTACCACCATGGAAACAGCTGAACGGACAACACTTACCCAAGACCTTATAAATGTGGACGGCGATACGATTTTGGCCGGCACCTCTGTTCGAGGGAGTGTCCACGATTTCGGCGGCGGTGATGTTCTCTTGGATGAAGCGTGGTATCGTCACGGCATCGGCGGTGGCTTTGGAGATAACCAGGCTTACAACTTTTCCATAAAGGACGCCACATTCTCCCGCATCAAAGAACTGACACTTTCTTACACGCTTGCTTCACCTGCATTCAGGGAGAAGACAAGGCTCAGTTCAGTCACGTTCTCAGCCACAGCTCGTAATCTCTGGGCATGGTACAAAGAGCTGGTTGGCGTGGATCCCGCGGTCAACGTCGGGGGAATTCAAACCGGGTTTGGCTTAGATTACTTTGCTAATCCGAGTACAAAATCCTACCTGTTCTCAATCGAAGCAAACTTCTAGGTGGAGGGTAAGATGATGAACATTAAAATAGAGGAATTTGGAACGATGAAAAAAGTATTTATGTTTTCTCTGATTGCGATTTCGGTAGTTCTGACATCATGTGAGATCCCGGGGGATCTCAATGATAATCCGAATGAGATCACGCTTGCAGATGTTGACTCGAGACTGTTTCTCAACGGTGCACAGCTTGCTAATACGTTGGCGCAATGTGGTCATTTGAACCGCATCAGCGGAATGTATTGTGGCCAGCTAACCGGTTTTACATCTCTCTACTCCAATATCTACGGTTATTCACTTTCAACTGTGGAATCCAACGGTTCTTGGCGGCGGGTGTATACCGGCGTTGTCACTAATGTACGCCACGTCGTGGAGACCGCACCAGATGACAAACTGCTGGTGGGGATTGCCAAAGTTGTGGAAGCTCATGCCGTGGGTACTATGGCGATTCTCATGGGTGACGTCCCTTATTCAGAGATTGGAGGTGAGGTAGATGACCCCAAGTTCGATTCACAGGTCTCAGTCTTGAATGCCCTGTCATCACTTCTGGATGATGGTATTTCTGCTCTGCAATCAGCCTCCAGCCGAGAAGAGGTCTACGATATATATTTCAATGGTGATAAAGATGACTGGATCGCTGCGGCATATACACTGAAGGCACGCTATGCTTTGATCCAGAAGGACTACAGTACGGCTCTTTCCGCGGCAAATTCTGGTATTTCGTCCTCCGCAGGCGATATGTTGCACATCCCGCGAGGGGATGCATCCTCCTTAGAGGGCGATAAGAATCTGTTCAACATAATCCTGGCAGGATCGCGTACAGGTGACATCGGTACAGGCGACAGCTATCTGATGCAATTGCTCAATGATACAACTGATGTCTACAGAGGCAACGATAAGACAGACGAAACCGCCCGCTTCGGTTATTACAAAATTGATGAAAGTTCATTTTCATCGAACTTGGGCGTCATTGAGCAGTTCGAACCGCAACCCATGGTCACCTACTTTGAGAATCAGTTGATCAAGGCTGAAGCGGCAGCCAGAACATCGGGATTTGATGACGGGCTATCGAACTTAAATGATTACCGCGAGTGGCTGACCGGCGGCGGACGTCTGAATGCAACCTTCGATGATTCTTCTCAATACAAGTATGAAGCCTACGTTGAAGCTGACTTCGAAAGTGGCGGTATGGAAAACAGTGATGGTGTTTCCAAAGACGACGCCTTGCTCCGTGAAATCATTGAGGAGCGATATGTGTCCGGCTTCGGAACATTCATGCCTTTTAATGATCACAGACGTCTGCGCGGTGCCGGAGAGACAGACCTGATTCCGCCCTTCCAATTGAACACCGCCGCGGCTACTAATCATGTAGAGCGTATACCTTATGCTCAGGATGAACTGACCTCCAACGAAAATGCGCCTGAAGATCCTGGCCTGTATGCGGCAACGGAGGTGAATGAGTAATCAGTCCACGCTACTCATCTTATTGTTGTGAAGGAAGCCCTCGTTCCGGGGGCTTTTTTTTAACTTTTCTCTGTTGAGCAAATGGACACTCAGGAGGATACATGAAAGAATATCGACTTATGACAGTTATGTTGTTCTGTGCTATAGTCATGGGGCAGGACAGACTGGAATTGACGAGTAGTCATCTCACCAATTTGAAGTTCAGGTGTATTGGCCCCGCGGTAACGGGAGGCCGGATCCACGATGTTGAGGTGCTGCCTGATGATCCGTCAACCATCTATGTTGGCTCGGCATCCGGCGGTATCTGGAAGTCCAGCAACAAAGGTACGACGTGGAAGCCGGTATTTGATGATCAGCCGGTAAGTACCTTTGGCGATATTGCCATCGCCCCTTCCAGCCGTGACATCATCTACGCCGGAACAGGAGAACAGCAGAATCGGCAGAGTACTTCCTGGGGTAATGGTGTTTACCGATCTGATGATGGGGGAGAATCGTGGCGCCATCTCGGTCTTGAGGAGACGTACCACACAGCTCGCATCCGCGTCCATCCCCGAAATCCGGACATTGTTTATGTCGCCTCACCCGGCAATCTCTGGAAGGGGTCAGATGAGCGCGGCGTCTTCAAATCGACTGATGGTGGAAAGAGCTGGGAGAAGGTTTTATATGTTAATGAATATACAGGCGCCATCGATCTGGTTATGGATCCTGTCGATTCGAACACTCTCTACGCGGCCATGTATCAGCGTCTGCGGCGGACGTGGGGATTCAACGGCGGCGGCCCCGGAAGCGGGATATACAAAACGACGGACGGTGGGAAAACTTGGCGGGCACTAACCAGCGGCATTCCAGAAGGGGACAAGGGCCGCATCGGACTGGCGATTTCGAGAACGAACGGGAAGGTATTGTATGCCACTGTAGAACATCCAGAAGAGGCCGGCGTCTATCGCTCCGCGGACGGCGGCAGCTCCTGGAACAAGGTAAACGATCTGAATCCCCGCCCTATGTACTACAGCCACATCTTCATTGATCCCACTGATGAGGACCGTGTCTATCTGCTGGCAGTGGAGTTCTACAGGAGTGATGACGGCGGCAAAACTTTTCGCCAGATGCCGACACGCCCCACCTATGATGTGGGTGTTCACAGCGATCACCATACACTGTGGATCGATCCGGCCAATCCCGAGCATTTCTATCTCGCCGGCGATGCGGGACTCCACGAGAGCTGGGATATGGGTGAGACTTACATTCGCATGAACAATTTTCCCATCGGACAGTTCTACGCCATAGGCTACGACATGCGGACGCCTTACAATGTTTATGGCGGCATGCAGGATAATCATTCGTGGATGGGGCCCAGCACCAGCCGTCACTGGATCGGCATCATTGATGATGACTGGCATCAGATCGGCTTCGGCGACGGTATGTATCAACAGCCCGATCCTTCTGACCAACGTTATGTCTACTCCAACGCCCAGAACGGGAGTATCACCAGGCTCGATTCGCAGACCGGAGATCTTCTCGATATTCGTCCCTACCCGCCGGGAGACGAGGAGCCGTACCGCTTTGACTGGGTGACGCCGATCCTGCTTTCGCAACACTATCCGAGCACAGTCTACTTCGGCGGCAACCGGCTGTTCATCTCTAAAGACCGCGGCGAGAGCTGGGAACGGACGGAGGACCTCACCCGCCAGGTGGAACGCGACTCACTCATGCTCATGGGGGTCAAGGGAGCGGGGGAAATTCTGTCCAAAAATGACGGTACCTCTTTCTACGGTGAGATCACGACCATAGCCGAATCGCCTCTTGACTACAGAATTCTCTGGGTGGGGACTGACGACGGCAATGTGCAAGTATCAAAGAATGGGGGGAGGAGCTGGACGAACGTTTCCGGCAACGTGCGGGGCGTGCGGGATGGGACCTATGTGAGTCGTATCATCGCTTCTTCCACCGGTCTGGGGGTGGCTTATGTAGCACTTGATGCCCACAGGGACGGCGATTTTGCACCTTATCTTTTAAAGACGACAAACTTTGGTAAGACGTGGCGAAAGCTCACCAGAGGGCTGCCCAGAGATGGATCGGTGAATGTCATCGTGGAACATCCAGCAAATCCTGATCTTCTCTTTCTGGGAACGGAACACGCCCTCTTTGTTTCTACCACAGGAGGAGAACGGTGGACAAAGTTTGATTCCAATCTTCCCACCACCCTCTATGATGATCTGAAGATTCATCCGCGGGACAATGATCTGATTGTGGGTACCCACGGCCGGAGCATCTGGATTCTCGATGACATTGCTCCCCTTTCGGAGTGGTCAAAAGTTGCGGCCGGCTCCAATAGTCATCTTTTCTCAGTTCGTCCGGCCACCATTTTTCACTACTGGAAGGACACGTCGTACAGGGGACAGGGAGCGTGGATGGGAGAAAATCTGCCCTTTGGAGCCCTTATCGACTATTACGTCTATGAGGCAGTGGACAGCCTCTCCTTAGCTGTGTACAATCGGGCGGGAAAGTTGATTCGCAGAATAGCTGGCAGTGAGGAAGCGGGGGTGATTCACCGTGCCGTATGGGATCTGCGCCATGAACCGCCGCCGTATGAGGAAGATGATGAAGAGAAGGAAGGTCTGGTAAAGTCAGAGACGATTCTTCCTGAGCTGCCGCGGAGCGTCGATCCACCCGGTCCTTTTGTAAGACCCGGGGAGTACACGGTTGTGCTGTCTGCTGACGGGAATGAATCATCAACGACGGTTCGGGTGGTCTCTGATCCTGAGATGAATATCCGCCCCTCCCAGTGGAGAAAGCGTGAAAGCTTCCTTCTCGGACTCTTGGAGCTGCAGAGATCTGCCTGGGATCTGTCACAGCGAGCTGATGATTGGAGTGAAAAGTTGACAGTCGAGCATGACTCGCTTGCGGCGTCGGGTGAGGTGGAGGAGATATTTGCCGCCGTTGTCGACTCGGTAGAAGCGACAGCAAAGGAGATAAATAAAGTACGTCGCAAGATCTACAGATTAGCCGGCGAGTTTAATGGAAGCGGCGTGCGGCAGGGCTCTCTCTATCCGCCGACGGAAACCCATGAGCAGCGCAAAGCCAGGCTGATGACCGATCTCCAGCAGGAAGCAGAGAAGTTCAGCTCATTGAGGCAAATCAAACAGTAGATAAATTATGAGAGCAAAGCCACTTGTCAAGGGAGTCACAACGATCTGTCTACTGGCTATTCTTTTTTTGAGTTGTGACAGTTCAGTGGGAGTTTTCGATCTCGTCATTTCGAATGGCGTTATAGTAGACGGTACTGGCAATCCGTGGTACCGTGGGGATATTGGCGTCAGGAAAGGGAAGATTGCACGCGTCGGCGCTCTCGCAGATTCCAAGTCAAAGAGAGTTATTGAAGCTACCGGCCTTGTGGTGTCGCCCGGATTTATAGATATGCATACTCACACCGAAAGGAAGATGCTCGATTTTCCGGATGTTGAAAACTATATCCGTCAGGGGGTGACAACGGTGGTGGGCGGCAATTGTGGAAGTTCTCCGTATCCTGTTGGCGATTATTTTGCAGATGTGGAACGGACAGGTGTGTCGCTGAATCTTGCCCTTTTGGTAGGGCACAACACGGTTCGGAAGAAAGTGATGGGAGCGGAGGATCGGTCACCCACGGCTGAAGAAATGGAACAGATGAAACAGTTGGTGGAGCGCGCCATGGCGGAAGGTGCGGTGGGAATGTCTACCGGTCTGAAATACATTCCCGGAGCCTATTCGAAGACCGGAGAAGTAGTCAAACTGGCAAAGGTTGCGGCAGACTATGGCGGCTTCTATGCCACCCATATGCGTGAAGAGGGGCTGGGACTCTTTGAGTCTGTGGCTGAAGCCATCCAAATTGGTACGGAGGCGGGAGTTCCGGTACAGATTTCTCATCATAAAGCAGTGGGCAAGTCCATGTGGGGCGGCAGTGAAAAAACGCTTCAGATGATCGATGCGGCGGCGAGAACAGGACTGGACATTACCGTGGATCAGTATCCGTATCCCGCCACCAGCACGGGGTTGACGGTGGTGTTCCCTGCATGGTCTCTGGCGGGCGAGAGAGAAGAACTGAAGAACCGCCTCGATGATTCGGAGAGCCGTGCGAGGATAAAGAAGGCCATCGTCAACAATATACTCTTCGACCGCGGTGGCGGCGATCCGGCCAGCATCGTAGTATCGTCATATGCGGAGGACACATCGCTGGAAGGGAAAAACTTAGCTGAAATCACACAGATGCGTGGCATGTCGCCTACTGCGGACAATGCTGCCGAAGTGCTGATGGAGTTGGTCTACGCAGGGAAGGGAAGCGGGATCTATCACTGTCTCCACGAAGACGACATCAAGAGGATCATGCAGCATCCGCGCACAATGCACGCCTCTGACGGTTCAACCATCGAGTTCGGTGCGGCAAAACCCCACCCGCGGAGCTATGGCACCTATCCCAGAGTTTTGGGGCGGTACGTGAGGGAAGAAGGGGTCATCAGCTTGGAGGAAGCAATCCGGAAGATGACTTCACTGCCGGCACAGCGACTGAGCCTTCAGGACAGGGGACTCATCAAAGAAGGGATGTGGGCGGACATAGTTGTCTTTGATCCGGACAGTGTCATCGACACAGCCACATGGCTGGAGCCCCATCGGTATCCTGAAGGTATCCCCTATGTACTGGTGAATGGACGCCCGGTGATTGATGGAGGCAACAGGACAGAAGTATTCTCTGGCAAAATCCTTTACGGAGCTGGTAAGAAGGAGGAAAAATGAAGAAAGCAGTCACAATCTTGCTGGTCGTACTAATCTTTTTCACGGCCGGTTTTTCGAAGGGACTAACCAAAACAGAAAGGAAAATCCGCAATTATGTGGAAAAGCACACCGAGGAGGCGATTGATCTATTGGCAAAAGTGGTCAACATCAATAGTGGATCTCTCAATATTGAAGGCAATAAGACGGTGGGCGCGATCTTTAGAACCGAGCTGGATCAGCTCGGGTTTGATACACACTGGGTGACGTACCCGGACAGCGTCAGACGGGCGGGACATCTGTTCGCCGAAATGCGCGGCGGCGAGGGAAAGAGGCTCGTACTGATCGGGCACCTGGATACAGTATTTGAACCGGATCATCCTCTTCAGAAGTTTACTCGAGACGGAGATACGGCTTACGGGCCGGGTGTCTCGGATATGAAAGGCGGCGATGTGTCCATGATTTATGCTATGAGAGCCTTGGATCATATCGGCGTATTGAAAGAGATGAACCTGACGCTGGTATTTATTGGCGATGAAGAAAAATTAGGTGCGCCTGCATCTATTGTGCGCAAGGAACTGGTGGAAGCAGGGAAGTGGGCCGACATCGGTCTCGGGTTTGAAGGGGCACACGGTATGAGCACCGGAACAGTGGCCCGGCGCAGTTCCTCCTCGTGGATGTTAACCACCACCGGCAGGCAAGGTCATTCTTCGCAGATATTCAAAGAAAAACTCGGCTATGGCGCCATCTTCGAAGCGGCGCGGATTCTGAATGCGTTCCGGGAAGAATTGGTGGGGGAGGAGTATCTTACTTTCAATCCGGGTACATTCGTAGGTGGGACTGATGTGACATACAATCCAGTAACGTCCCGCGGAACCGTTTTTGGCAAGACCAATGTAGTGTCGCAGTCAGTCACGGTACACGGCGGTATCCGTACCATTTCCATGGAGCAGTTGGGCAGTGCACGGGAACGGATGGAGGAAATCGTGTCCAACAATCTACCTGGTACGACGGCCAGAATTGAATTCAAGGACGGCTATCCCGCCATGGCGCCAACAGAAGCCAACTATGCGCTTCTGGATGAGTTAGAAAAGGTAAACATCGATCTTGGATACGGGTCACTGGAACCACTTGATCCGGCCAAAAGGGGAGCGGCCGATATCTCTTTCGTAGCGCCCCATGTGGATGCCTCTCTGGCAGGGATGGGTCCCGATGGATTCGGTGAACATTCCTCCAGTGAAGGGCTGGATTTGACATCTCTTCCGAAGACCACCACCCGGGCAGCTATATTGATCTATCGTCTGACGCAGTAATTTAGACTTGTCCCCGTCTTGCTTTCTTCTCTGAAGAGAGGGCGCACACTCAGAATGTTTGTCCGAAAAAGACGGCATTCAAGAACAGCCCGTTGGTGCCGTACCAGAAAGCGCGGAAATTTAGATTGTCAGCGAATAGAACTACACTTCCTCTCCCCGACCGTCGGGCTATGATAGCCGCCGTCCCCTCGATCTTCGCCAGGTTATCCTCAGAAATGTAACCGCTCAGGAGTGGAGTGTCCGTATAGATGCCCACGTTTGCTCCCGGCTTGGCTGACTTCTTGTAGAAGTTGGTGTTGCGCCTGAACAGTGCTACCCGGTCATCGTAGCCGAATGCTACGGGATGGGTAATGTCGAGTTTCGCTTCAAAGATGGAACCGCCGATTCTCTGTGCACCTCTGGCGGCCGCAATTTTGTTGTAAGGGATGTCCAATGTATCCTTTTCGGCACTTTTCAGAGATTCATCCATGAGCTTGTTGTCAACGACCCACTTGGCTCCTCCTTCGAAGGCGATGAGGTTGCCGCCGTCATTCACCCATCGGCCAACCTTGGCCGCTGCCGTCGAATCGAGACGGGAATACGAACCGTTAACAAGGACAAGGGTGGTATAATCCCTCAGATCTGCTCCCTTTACAGCTTCCGCATCCAGAAGTGACAGCGGCGTATTCATCTTCTCGTTCAGCAGATGTCTCACCTCTCCCACCTGATAGGCGCCAGTTCCGCGGCCCGACAGCACAGCCACAGCCGGTTTTTTCAGCAGTGCATTGCCTGGACTTCCCAGATCAGGCCCCTTTGAGGCAAGACCACTGGTCAACGCATAAACCGTGACGTGATCTTCGCGGACGATTGTCTCCATGAGACCGTGGACATCAGACGGCTCCAGATTACTGCCGGCATCCCTCTGAATCAGAGGGATGGTAATGGTGCCTCTGTCAAACGAAGTTACTTTCCCATCTATCTCCATCTGGAACGGTTCTTTTGCTACGGAAGGATAGATGCCGGCGTCAAGAATGCGGTAGAGTGCCCGCGGAGCGAAATAGCGGTCCCATGACATGAGGTAGGCAAAGGAAGCTTTGCCGCCTATAAGTTCACCGCCATCCAGCGACATCTCTCCGATGGCGTCACCGATCATGCCTCGCGGACTCTGTCTGACAGCACCGTAACGGACACCGTATGCAAGGGGTAGCGTCCATGCGGAAACGTCGTAAAAGAGTGAATCCCGGTATTCTGTCACTGTCTCCATAACCGCTTTGATGAAACGGGTCTGCGGCTGGTTCATGGGGATGATAACCGATTTCTCCGGTTTATAGATCTTTTTGTCGATGGTGACTTTTCGATCCAACTTGTGAATGCGCACCCTGTGTTTCTGAAGTGTCCTAATCAGCAGTTGTGCTCGTGTGCGTCTCTCGTCAAGACTTATGACGTACGCCTTTACAGGATTTCCTTTGGCGGTTTCGGCCGCATCCTTGAAAAAATCACGCTGATGTTTCAGGAAATCGACACGCATATCAGCGAATCCTCTAAGGGTGCCGAATGATGTAGTAAAATGGTTGCGGATGGAAAAGGGATAAGAGAGGAGACCTGAGCTGGTTTCAGTCAGAAGGGAACGGGACGACGATTGTTCACACAAGATTCCCACAGCGCCGTTCACATCGGGGTAGGTAGAACCTTTGCCGTAATAGAAATCGTCGAAGCGCTCTTTGGTGAAATAGATCGTTCCAATCTCCTCCAGCGATTGGGCAAGATAATCAGCCAGTCTGTTGGTCAGATCGAAGACACCATTGGGCGTATTAGGATTGTTGCGGCTCGGAATGCCCGGCATGAGGAAGTATCTGGCGTCTTTCCCCTGTTCGTGAAAATCGAGTAGAAGCTGAGGCTGCCAGTGATGGAAGAGCGCTATTCTTCCGTTTGACTCCGGGTGTTCCGCGGGGAGCCAGTCGCGGTTGAGATCGAACCAGTAGTGATTGGTGCGTCCGCCCGGCCACGGCTCGTTGTGTTCCCGATCCTGCCCGTCTGAGGTGATCACATTGCTGCGGTTGCTGTTGGCCCAGTCCACGAACCTATCACGCCCGTCAGGATTCAGCATTGGATCGATAAGGATGACATTATGCTCAAGTAGGTCACGGATTTCCCTGCCTTGTCCTGCCGCCAGATGATAGAGGGTAAGAACAGCCGCTTCCGAGCCGCTGGCCTCGTTGCCGTGGATTGAATAGCCGAGGTAGACGATTCCCGGCATGGTCCCCAGATCCTTGTCCGAAATCCCGCCCGCTGAGTCAAACATGCGCAGGTTGTTCTCACGAATCGATTCCAGCCGGCTATGGTTTTCCGGCGATGTTACGACGGCATGTATCAGACGTCGCCCTTCCCAAGTAGTGGCGTGCTGACGTACGATGACTCGCCGGCTCACTTCAGCTACGGCGTTGAAATATTCAACGATCTGGTGCGGCCTTGTGTGACGTGTACCGATACTGTGGCCGATGACATCCTGTGGCTCAGGAATGTCAGATGAATAGCGGACGCCGTCAATCTTCAGCGGGAACTGTATCTCCTCCTGTGATGAAAGCAGTGAAACCAATAGTGCAACAGATGTGAGTGTGCGATAGAATGTCGACATCGTTCCTTTCTCCTGTATCTTGATTGGTATTAGCAACAGCGTAAGAGAGAGGGAACTCTCCCAGGTGATTTACGTAATCAACGGGGAGAATTTAGAAACGTTAGGAACGAAAACAACGGTCAATTGATTAACTTCTTCTATGGAGCAACTCATACTTACTTGAGTTTTCATAGTCGCAGATATTTATTAAGTTGATATTTGTCTCAGCCGTTACTATCATTCCGCCCGACTTGGAAGGAGAAAGAATGCGTTATAGCAGAAGATTTGTTTTCGCCAGTTTGGTGCTGGCGGTTTTTTGGGTCTTTACTGATTGTGCCTCCCTTGCACCCACCAACGCGCCTTTTGCGTCCACCGGCCGCGACGGTATGGTGGTATCGGTAGACCCTATTGCGTCACAGATCGGGATGGAGGTGCTCAAGAGCGGCGGCAACGCGGTAGATGCGGCCATCGCTACAGGCTTTGCTCTCGGTGTGGTCAATCAGTATAACTGCGGTCTGGGCGGCGGTGCTTTTATTGTTATCCGCATGGCGGACGGTACGGTCCATGCCATTGACGGTCGCGAGATGGCGCCTTCAGCCGCTACGCGGGAGATGTACATCAGGGACGGCGAGTTCGACCCGTCTCTTAGTCAGCGGGGACCACTCGCCGCGGGCGTACCGGGTGTTCCGGCGGCTTATCTCAAGGCCCTCGAATTGGAAGGGACAAAACCACTCAACGCTCTGTTGGTATCATCGGTTGCTGTGGCGAGAGACGGTTTTGAACTGACTGAAGAATACATCTCAAAATATGAATATGTCACGGAGTATTTAAGGCAAGATCCAGCTTCCGCGAGAATATACTTTCATGAAGACGGATCTCAGCTCAAAGCGGGCGATATCTTCAAACAGCCGGACCTTGCGGAGACATACGAAAAGCTCGGCCAGCTGGGATTGGACTATTTCTACAACGGTGAATTCGCGCGACGGACTGCCCAATACATGGAAGAGAACGGCGGACTCATGACGGAGGAAGATATGGCAAACTATCGTGCCGTTGTTCGAGAACCGGTGGTGGGTGAGTACAGAGAATATACTGTTATCGGCATGGCGCCGCCCAGTTCGGGAGGTGTACATGTTCAGCAGATGCTCAACATGATTGAGGCTTCGAAAGTGATAGACGGTGCGAAACAGTGGAACGGAGAGACCGTGTTCCGCGTCGCCCAGTTTATGGAGCGCGCTTTTCAGGACCGGGCTGAGTTATTGGGTGACATGGACTACTATCCAGTCCCAGTCGAACGATTGATCAGCAAGGACTATGCTGCCTCCCTCGTGGATGAAATCATGACGGCTACAGAAGAAGCACGCGGAACGACAACGGAAGTCGCTCTTGATCCCGGACACACCACCAACTTCTGTGTGATAGACAGATGGGGCAACGCTGCTGCCATTAACCATACGGTCAATCTCACCTACGGCGCCATGGTGACGGTGCCGGGGACAGGTGTAGTTTTGAACTGCGAGATGGACGATTTTAGCGCACAGCCGCCTGGAATACCCAACTTCTTCGGTCTTATCGGCAGCGAAGCCAACGCCATCGAGCCGGGCAAGCGGCCTCTCTCCAGCATGTCGCCCACAGTCGTGGTGAAGGGCGACAGACCAGTCATGATCCTCGGCGGCTCCGGAGGCCCGAGAATCATCACCGGCGTTCTTCAGACACTCATCGGCGTCCTCGATTTTGATCTTCCCCTGGGAGACGCCGTGGAGATGCCCCGTTTCCATCATCAGTACAAGCCGGAAGCGCTGTTTGTAGAACCGGGCCTTCCCGATTCCTATAAGGCTGTACTGTCAGAACGGGGATTTGAACTAGAGGAGATGGACGGTCTCGGTCGTGTGAGGGTCATCGCCTGGGACAAGAAGAATCAGACCTACAGAGGCTATGCCGACGGACTAGGAATTGGGCCTGTAGCGTACTAGTACCCGCGGTTTCAGTAGAAGAATTATTGAGGGATAGAATTGTAAAATGGTTCGGTGGATTTGCGGTCTTCTGCCTCCTTAGCGGTTTCACTGTTGCGGAGGAGATCACCCCAGATAGTGTCGTACCGGGAGAAATCATTCTCAAGTTATCAGCACGTACACCCCTTCTGCGAGGAAGATCATCCGGCACGGGTACAGCTACTGTTGATCAGACCCTGTTGCGCTATGGCATCGAATCGGTTAGACCCATGTTTCCCAGCGGCAAGACGCGCCGTTCTGATCTGCCCGATATCAGCCGCATATATCGCGCCACTTACAATGAAGATGTTTCCCCCCTGGCAGTAGCTGGAGCATTGGCGGCACTGCCCGAAGTAGTCTATGCGGAACCGAACTATATCCGGCGGCAGTACGATAGACCCAATGACACTAGATTTAACAGTCAGTGGCACCTGTCCAAGATCAGTGCCGTCGCGGCATGGAGTATATCCCACGGAGATTCCACTGTCATCATCGGTATTGTGGACAGCGGTACGGATTTGGATCACCCCGATCTGGAGGCTAACATCTGGGTCAATGAGGCTGAACTGAACGGTCTTTCCGGCAGTGACGACGATAATAACGGCTATGTGGACGATATCCGCGGCTGGGATTTCGCTGATGATGACAACAATCCTGACAATGCCGTGCCTGAGAATATTCACGGTACCCACGTGGCCGGCCTCGCCAATGCGGTCACCGATAACGAGATTGGCGTGGCCGGCGTGGCGTGGAATGTCAAAATGCTAATCACAAAACACGGCTATGACGATGATACTCCTGCCATTGTGAATGGCTATCAGGGTATTGTCTATGCCGCTGAACTCGGTGCTCATGTGATTAATTGCAGTTGGGGCGGCGGCGGATATTCACAGTATGAAGCGGATGCCATCAACTACGCCTCAGGATTGGGAGCTCTTGTGGTGGTGGCGTCTGGCAATGAGAATTCTGATATCCCCAGTTATCCGTCGGCCTATGAGAATGTGTTTTCTGTGGCCGCTACCAACCGGAATGATCAGCGGGCAGACTTCAGTAATTTCGGTCTGTGGGTGGATGGGGCGACACCGGGAGTATCAGTGCTATCTACTCTGCCGGATGAATCGTACGGACAGGCGTCAGGGACGTCCATGTCGTCGCCCGTGGCGGCTGGCGCAGCAGCTCTGGTAAAGTCATTCTACACTGATCTCTTACCCCATCAGCTTGCCCGTCGCTTGGCAGGGACCGCGGACAACATTGACAGTAATAACCCGGACTTTGTGGGGTTGCTCGGCACAGGACGTTTCAATGCTAAGAATGCACTTACTTACGATGAATCGCAGTTTGCGGCGTTTGAACCGAAACTGATGATGACCAAGACAACTGTTTCTGAAGGTAGCGACGGCAATGGAAATGGCGTCTACGACAAAGGTGAATCCGCAAACGTAACCGTCACTTATAGAAGTTTTTCTCTGGGAGCAACAGAGAACTTTACCGTTCGCCTCTCTTCTGATGATCCAGATCTCAGTGTCACCAGCGCAACTACCGCAGACTGGACTGTTCCTGCTGACACCACCTTTTCCATAGTGGAAGAACTATCCTTCACTGTGGCGGAAGAGGCCGAAGGCCATATGGCGGAACTGGTATTGGAGGGGGCCGTGGATGGGTCGATCGTTACGAGTGATACGCTCAGCATTCTGATAGGCAAGACGCCCATCCTGCTTGTGGATGACGATTGGGAAGACTGTTGCGGCGACGTCAACGTGGACGGTTTCTACAGAGGCATTCTGGAGGAGAACGGCGTCAGCTACGGTGTGTGGGATCACTCTAGGCAGGGGAGCCCTTCGGCCGAAACGCTGAAGAGTTTTCCCGTGGTCATCTGGTTTACGGAGTGGGACTTTCCCAGCCTCGATTCTCTCGATCGTGCCGCCCTGCGAGCCTATATGGACAGCGGCGGGAATCTCTACCTTTCCGGCCAGGATCTCGGCTGGGATCTGAACGAAAATCCAGGGACTGATGATCAGACCACTTTCTTTAATGACTATCTGCGTGCCGATTGGGGCGGAGACGATGCAGGTACACGTAATGTTGAGGGGGTTCTCGGCGATCCCATCAGCCACGGTCTCAACTTCACACTCTATCAGCCCGGTCTGCAGAAAGATCTTCAATATCCCGACTGGTTTTCGCCAAAAGAGGGTGCCAAACCAATCTTCCACTACGATAACGGGAAAGCGATGGGACTGCGGTATCAGGGTGATTACCGCCTCGTCTATACAGGCATGGGGCTTGAGGCTTTCGGCAGCGGTATAACCTCCAAGGCTCCGGATGATATTAACGATATTCAGCGAACGGTTCTGACACGAATTCTCACTTATCTCAATTTCGTCCATCACAAACGGCTAACCGACACCGAGACGGTCAATGAGGATTTTCAGATTTCAATTGACGTTGCGGGAGACACGGCCGATGTGGCAGCGGTGAGACTTTACTACATGACGGATAGTATGACTGACTACGAGGCAGCCGAGATGGTATCCGGAGATGGCCGTCGTTTCAAGGGGACAATTCCGGCGCCGGGAGAGGCTACCACAATTAGTTACTATATTGAATCGGTACACGAGTACTATCGCTGGACAAATCCAAGCGGTGCTCCGGAGAACGCATTCAGGTTTTATGCCGGCCCCGATACGGTGCCTCCGCAGTCATCTTTCATCACAGAATTGGATGACCGCATTGATCGCACAGGGAGTGCGGAAATCCGGGCGTTCGCCCAGGACAATATCAGTGTGAAGGAGGTAACTATCGAAACTTGGACCTCCAACGACCCCTCCGGGACTGTCCGCACGGTGCCGATGGAATTGCGCGGTAGAATCTGGAAGGCGAAGATCGATTGGGCGGATGTGCCGGGCAATACGACTGTCAGTTACCGCATAAAAGTGACGGACAGCTCCTCCAATGAGAATGTGGACAGGTCCGAAGTCTTCACATTCAGGATCGTTAACTATGCTCAACTGACAGACTGGGAACATCTGGATCTTTCCAAGTGGGACACCGGTGACGGCTGGGGAGCATTCTTTTTCAATCCTTCCATTGGGTGGCTGATGAATGATTCTCCGCAGGAGAGTTATCGGGATAATTCCGTCAATTCACTAACCATGCTAAACTACATTGATCTATCGTCGTATGAGTCTGCCTATCTCTCTTTCTGGGAACTTTCCATGTTGGAGGAAGAGAAAGACTGGGGCTGCATCGATCTGTCGGCCGGGCACGGGTGGACTACAGTTTCCTGCATCACTGGTCTCAGCGTCGTTCGGGAAGAGGAGATTGTTGATCTGTCGCCTTATCTGAGTGAGGGGCAGGTTAAGGTTCGTTTTCAGGTGATCACGGATGAGCAAAACGCCTATCAGGGGTGGTACCTGGGTAATATTAGTCTGCTTGTGGATACTACGCTGCAGATGACAACAGATCCTGAAGCAGAGCAGTTGCCGGCGTCTTTCAGCTTGGAACAGAATTATCCCAACCCGTTCAACCCAGCCACTACTATCGCCTTCTCTCTGGCCGAGGCGGGCGACGTTAGGCTGACAGTTTATGACGTCCTCGGCCGCGAGGTAAAGGTTCTGATGAATGAAGCGCTGATGCGTGGACGGCATGAAGTGGTCTGGGACGGTACGAATGCTGCTTTGGAATCCGTCCCCTCTGGCGTCTACTTTGCTTGCCTGTCCGCTGGCGATCGCTCCGCCACGCGAAAGCTGTTGCTTCTGCGGTAGAAGAGGGATTCCGGGTTTTCCATGGAGATTAATGTGCCGCTCAGCTTTAACAGGATGGACGGGAAGAAACTGTGATAATGATCACACATTGCTACCCTGATGAGTGTTATACTACATAGTTAATTTCTATTAGTTTCATGTCCCGTATCATGCGGAAAACTTCCCTTTTCATTTCGACAGGATTACTGTTTCTTGGTCAAGTTCTCGCGCAAGAATATGATTCGTGGCGCATGGGTCTGGTGGCAAATCCCCAGTATGATTATGGCTCCGACGTCTGGGGTTACACCGATGAGAACGGTCACGAATTTGCTGTCTTCGGCGCCCATAATGGGACGGTTATCCTGGACGTCTCATCCAATCCATCCCATCCCGTGGAGACGGGTTACATCGAGGGCGCCAACTCCAGCTGGCGGGACTTGAAGACCCACGGTGACTACCTTTATGTCACCAACGAATACGGCGGCGGCCTCGATATTATCGATCTGACCGACCCGTGGCACCCCTATCTTGCCGCTCAGTATACGGGGATCAATTCGGCTCACAATCTCTACATTGCTGATGGGTATGCCTACATTGTTGGTTCGGACAGAGGTGCCGGGGGGATCCGAATCCTCGATCTGGCCAATCCTATCGAACCTGTAGAAGTAGGATTCTGGGAGACGGCATACATTCACGATATATATGTCAAGAACGACACTGCCTATGCTTGCGGTATTAATGAAGGCGACCTCCACATTCTCGATGTGTCCGACAAGAGTAATATCAAAACGCTGAAAGTCCTCGACTACGACAACTATGGCTGTCATGCTGCCTGGACGACGGAAGATTCCAAGTACATCATTACGGCGGACGAAAAGGGCGGGGGGTACGTAAAAATCTGGGATGCCCACGATTATGACAACATCAACCTGGTGGGCGAATATGAACTAGGCAGCGGAAAGTCAGTACATAATGTATTCGTGAAGGGGGACAAGCTTTTCATTTCATACTACGTTTTCGGCACGCGCGTGGTTGATATTTCTGATCCTTCCAATCCTGAGGAGGTTGCCTATTTCGACCTGTATCCTGGGAGTGAAGGGCTCTACTCAGGCAACTGGGGCACCTATCCATTCGCCAATTCCGGACTCATCTATTCCACCTCCATGTCGGGAGATGGATTCTTCATTCTGCAGTATCCGCTCTATGTTGATTTTGCTCACGAACCGCTGACCGATACCGAAGATATTGACGGTCCCTACGACGTAGCTGTTACCGTTGCCGCGGTGGAGAACAATCAGTTGGTCTCCGGGACGGTCATGGCGGTTTCGGGATTGAATGAAGAATTCACCGATACCACTTATCTGGCCACAGGTGAGGGCCCCGATGAATATGTCGGTAGTTTACCGGGGTACGGCCGCGACGGAATCTATACCTATTATTTTGCTGTGGAGGATATGGCGGGCCGCTGGTCAACGCTGCCCTACGGCGCTCCCGATTCGCGCTACTCGTTCAACGCGGGATCCGATGTCATCCTGCCGGTGATTCACAGATGGACGGAACTCGACGATCAGTTCGGACGCAGCGGCTCATCAGAAGTGACGGCTGTGGTGAGCGATAACATCGGCGTGGGTGAAGTCGTGGTGGAATACTCTCTGTCACCTGATCCGTCCGGCGCCACCCACAGTGTCAGTATGACGTTCAGCGAAGGCGTCTGGTCCGGCAACATCAGCTGGGAAGACGTCCCCTGGCGAACTGTGGTCTCCTATCGCGTGCGTGTCATCGATGCTTCCAGTCAGCAAAACGAAGAGGCATCTTCTTACCGCTCTTTCGAGATCCTCAACTGGACCGCCGCCGGCTCGTGGGAGACAGAGGATCTCTCCGGCTGGGATACGGGCGACGGCTGGGGATTTGCCGGCATAGGCTCAGTAGGGAGAGTGATCCACGACTCACCCAACGGCATATATGAGGACAACGCAAACAACATCCTGGCTAAGCTTGACCCTTTAAACATTGCTTTATATTCATCCGTCTATGTTTCATTCTGGCATTTGGCTTTTCTCGAAGAGGATCACGACTTCGGCTACTTTGAGGTCTCTTCCGATGGTGAGACGTGGGATAAGATTACTTCGGTGACAGGCATAGGAGTTGTAAACGACAATATCTTTGATCTTTCCGATTACATCGATGATGGACAGTTGTGGCTCAGATTCAGGTTAGTGTCTGATGCGCAAAACAGTTACGGAGGTTGGTTCATCGATGATATACTCCTCATGGTAGACACTACGCTGACAGCCATAGCAGTGAACCATGAGGAAGACCTCGTTCCAGAAGCATTCACCCTTGAACAGAACTATCCGAATCCTTTCAATGCCGTTACCACCCTCCGGTTCTCTTTGCCAGTGGATGCCGATGCCGAAATCGCAATCTTCGACCTCCTGGGCCGGAAGATCCAGACTCTCACTCAGGGGTTTCAACGATCGGGAATCCATGAAGTGAAGTGGGATGCTGCCGACTCCGCTGGTAATCCGGTCCCTTCCGGTGTCTACATCGCCCGCCTCTCGTCAGG
>CEPZ01017516.1_pt1 | contig 22403 bp, 29 predicted proteins | sample 530461 | NCBI WGS metagenome assembly CEPZ01 (sample SAMEA2620106, study PRJEB7988) | marine metagenome | isolation source: saline water (ENVO:00002010), including
AGTTGAAGACCATGCAGTCTTGGATTACTTCTACGAATGAGAATCCCTTGTGTTTGATTGCGGCTTCGATTGTTTGTTGGGTGTGGTCTAGGTCTCGGGCGTTGCATCTTGCTACGAAGGTTGCGTTGGCGGAGAGTGCTAAATGGATGGGGTTTAGGGGTTGGTTGAATTCTCCTAATGGTTCTGATTTTGTTTTGAATCCTAATTGGCTGGTTGGAGTGGCTTGGCCGGTTGTTAGTGAGAATGATTGATTGTCGAAGACGATTAGAGTTATGTCTGGGTTGAATCTGCAGGCGTGGATGAAATGGGCCATTCCTTCTGAATATGTGTCTCCGTCTCCGGCGAAGGCTATTACGTTTAAGTTTGGGTTTCCTAGTTTTATTCCTATTGCTAGAGGGATTGCTCGTCCGTGTAAGCCGTAAAGTCCTGAGATGTTTAGATAGTCGAAGATTTTTCCATGGCAACCTACTCCGCATGTCATCGCGAAGCTTTCTCGTTTATGTCCTTGTTTGATTAGGGATTCTATGGCTTTTTGAGAAGATTCTAGGATCATGTTGTCGGGGCAACTTGGGCACCAAGTTATTTTCTTGGTAGTTCGTAGAGGGTCTCCGGGGAGTGATGGGGGGTTCATTTTAGTTTGAAATGTTTTTTAATTTTAAGTGCAGTCTTGTTTGCGGATAGGTTTGTGTTATCTATAGTGTATGAATCAACGAAGGGGATTGGAGATAATAGATCGTATTTTGAAAGAGTTTTTTTAAGGGTATTTACTTCTCTTATTTTTGCGTGTTTTCTTCTTGAAATGTTTTTTACTCTTTTAGATAATTCCTTTTCATTGCATGATAATTGAACAAAATTAACTTTCCCATTATGTTTTTTTATCTTTGATATAAGTTTTTTGACCCACCTGTCATCCGTTTTATATGCATAGCAAAAGGTGAATATGACTCCGCGTACTTTTTGTTTTGCTGCTTCTTCTAGAAGTTCGATTCTTATTTTATCATTAAAACTGAAATAAGATTTAGTACTTGATTTTATAATTGAACTAATTAGATCAACTGTTAATTGATTGTGGAATATTTTGTATCCAGTTTTTTTTGCTAGTGCTTTGGCTACAGTTAATTTACCTACTGCAGGTGGTCCGTAAATGAATATTAGTTTCATATTTTAATTTGTTTATTTATATTTAATTTTTTATTATCAAAAATATTGAGTACGCCGGCAGAGGGACTCGAACCCTCGCGTCCCGAAGGACATCGATTGACAGTCGATTGCGATAACCACTCCGCCATACCGGCGCTATTTTTTAAACAAACCGAAATATTTAAATACTTCTTATGCTTGTTGTAATAGATTGACAGTCTATTGGGTTCAGCCACTCTTTTCGAACCTTTTTTATTTATGTTTATATTTGGTGATTTCATATTATTTTCTCAACTCCCTTTCTAATTGTTTTTTTAGTTCATCTGATCTGAAAGGTCTTCCATCGTATTTTAATATTCGGTTTTTGATTGAGATTCCTGTTTTTTCTCTGATGATACGGCCGAGTTGGCCGGTTAGATTGCTTTCGATTAGGATGATTTTGTTTGCTTTTTGCATTTCTTTTTTAATTTGATTTGATAATGGTTTCATGTAGATTACTTGGAGAAATTTGTAGTCTAGGTCTTTTATGGCGTCGACTATTGCTCCTTTTGGGGAGCCCCACGCGATTATGAGGTTTTTGCTGTTCTTTTTCCCGTGGGTTTTTATCATGGGGAACTGGGTGCAGGCTTGTTGGATCTTTTTGTATTTTTCTAGGCGTTTGTTTGCGTTTGTTATTGCTATTGTTGGGTCTTCAGTTGTTATGCCGTATTGGTTGTGTTCATAGCTTGTGGCCTTTATTATTGTATTTTTCTCTCCAGGGACTTCTCTGTTTACTTTTACTTTTATTGGTTTTTGAGGTTTGATTGTTGATGAGAATTCGGATTCTGCTATGTGTTTGTCAGATAGTATTATGGTTAGGGCTTTGTGTTTTTCTGAGAGGTAGAATGCTTGGTTTGTTATTTCTATGGTTTCTGTTGGGTCTCCTGGTGCTATTACTATTCGTGGGAATTCTCCGTGGCCTGCCCTTAAGGCTATGTCTAAATCTCCTTGCATGTTGTATGTTGGGATTCCGGTTCCTGGGCCTACTCGGCTGGCTAGATAGACTACTAATGGAATTTCTGAGATGCCTTGCATGCTAAGTCCTTCAGTCATTAGGTCGAATCCTCCGCCTGAGGTTCCTATCATTGTTTTGGCTCCTGCGAAGCTTGAACCTAGGGCCATGTTTACTACTGAGATTTCGCTTTCTGCTTGGAATGCCATGAAATTATGTTCTAGTTGTTTTTTTGCAAGTTCGTGTAATGCATTTGTTGCGGGGGTCATTGGGTAGGCAATGTATAAGTCTATGTTTGAGTTGATTGCTCCTAATGAGATTGCTTTGCTTCCGCTGAGAAGGGTTGGCTTGTTGTTTAGTTTTTTTAGTTGGTTTGTTTGTTTTTGGGAGTTGTATCCTGCTGTTGCTGCTTCTAGTGAAGATTTTAGATATGGTTTGCCTTTTAGGTTTGAGTTAATTTGAGTTAGGAGAATTTGTTTTTCTATTCCTAGAACTTTTGCTAAAGCTCCGGCTAGAGCAATGTTGGCATTAAGTCCAAGGTTTAGAAATGGTTTGTAATCGATTATAATTGTGTTTTTGTTGATGTTATTTTTGTGGACTTGTTTTGTGTTTTCGTCTAATGCGATTATTATGTCAATTTTGGATTCGTGGCTTGATATTTGTTTATCGGAGATTGAAAGGACGTTGAAGTTGTGGCCTCCTCGGATTATTGAGGGATAGTCTCGGTAGTTGAAGATAAAATAGCCTTGGCTTAATAATGTTTGAGCTATTATTGCTGAGACTTTGTTAATGCCTTGTCCTGCTTTTCCTCCGATTAGGATATTTAGTCTCATGTTTCACCTTTTTGAATAGAAAGGAGGGTTGTTATATAAAGTTTGGGATGGATTATTTTCTAATATTAATTTATAGAAATCTCAAGCATGTCTTTAATATGATCTGGAAGCATTCTTCTTAGGTGAGGTTCGACTTTTTCCTCAAATATTTTTTGAAGGTAGTGATCATTGCTATTAACTTCTTGATTATGTCCGTAAACTCCTTTATGGTCATAGTTGATAATTTGGTCTCTCTCAAAACTTGCATATAATCCTCGTGCCCTATTTTCGGGTTGATATTCAGGTAATGACGCGCTTAATTTACGGGTATCCCTTGATCTATTAGGATCGTTTTCTATCTTTTCTGTTTCGTATTCACAAAATACTTCATATTCTGTGCCATCAATAGAAATCTTTGCATTTAGATGCTGGGTTGATTTCGTACGTGAAGTAAATGTGGGGGAATCAATTTGCTCCTCTAATTCTAGATTATTAGTTGAATTCATAGTTTATTCAGGGACTGTTTGATTTAAATATTTTATCGTGATCAGTTAGTATTATTTTGGATGATTTTTGTTAGCAATGATCTTCTTTATCTCATCAACACTTTTAGGATTTAATAAAGTCGATAGACCTTTGGGTTCTTCATTAATTAAAAGGCTTTTGAGAATTCTCCTCATGATTTTTCCACTTCTTGTTTTGGGTAGTTGGTTTACTACATAGATGAAGGATGGGCGGGCGGTGGGGCCTATTTTTTTGTCTACGTGGGATTTGATTTGTTTTTCTAGGTTTGATGGGTGTTTATTGTGTTTGAGAATTAGGAATGCTACTGGGACTTCTCCTTTTAGTTTGTCTGGAATTGGGACTACTGCGCATTCGTTTACTAATTTGTGTTGGCTTATTGCGTCTTCTAGTTCGGCTGTTGATAATCGGTGGCCGGCTACTTTCATTACGTCGTCGGTTCTGCCTGTTATACGGATTAAATTGTCTTTAGTTATAAAGGCTCCGTCACTGCTGTCATAATATTTCTTTTTGTATTTAGTTAGGTATTGCCAATATGTTTTGAGGTATTTTGGATGGTTTTTGTAAACTCCATGTAATAGGCCAGGGGCGAAGGGCGATTTTTGTACGATGAATCCTAATTGGTTTTTCTTTTTTTCTTTTCCTTTCTCATCGACGATTATGTGTTTTATTCCTGGGAAACTTTTACCTGCTAGAGTTGGGACGAATGGGCCGATTCCGGGAAGGACGTTTACTATGGTTCCTCCAGTTTCTGTTTGCCACCAAGTGTCTATGATTGGGCAACGTGAATGTCCTATCTTTTTGAAATACCAGTTCCAGGCATCTTTGTCAATTGGTTCGCCTACTGATCCTAGAATTTTTAGAGAGGGCATTTTGTATTTTTTTATGTATTTTTCTGGGAATTTCATGAACATTCTTATTGCTGTTGGGGCTGTGTAGAATGCTGTTACGTTGTGTTTTTCAATTATCTTCCACCATCGGTCTGGTTTTGGGAAGTCTGGACTGCCTTCGTAGATTAGAGTTGTTGAACCGTTTAATAGGGGTCCGTAAAATGCGTAGGTATGGCCTGTGATCCAGCCGATGTCGGCTGTGCACCACATTACGTCGTTATCTTTTAAATTGAAGTTCCATTTGGTTGTGATGTATGCATGTGTTGCATAGCCCCCTGTGTCGTGGACAACTCCTTTTGGTTTACCGGTTGTTCCAGAGGTATAGAGGATGAACATTGGGTCTTCTGATTTGACTGTTGTCGGGATGAACTTACTACTAGCGGTTTTCATTTCTTTATTGAAGTCACGGATTTTTAAACCTCTTACAGATTTTTTTAATCTTGGGACTACGATTATTTTTTTTATTGTTGTACGTTTTGCTGCTAGTTTTGCTTTTTTTAGTAGATTAATTGGTTTTCCACGTCGGTAATATCCGTCTGCAGTTATTAGGAGTTTTGCTTTGCCATCTTGGATTCTTGCTTTTAATGCGTCGCTTGAGAATGCAGAGAATACTACTGAGTGGATGGCTCCTATTCTTGTACAGGCTAACATGGCTACTAATGCTTCGGGGATTAAAGGTAAGTAAATAGAGACTACGTCTCCTTTCTTGATTTTGTATTTAGTTAGGACGTTTGAGAATTTGCAGACTTTTTCATGGAGTTCTTTGTAGGTTAGTATTGTGGGTTTTTCATTTGTTGGTTCTGGGACGAAGATTAGTGCTGGTTTGTTTGCGTTTTTGAAAAGATGTCGGTCTATGCAATTATATGAGAAGTTTAATTTTCCTCCTTTGAACCATTTGAAGTATGGGAGTTTTTCTTCGTATGTGGTTGTCCAAGGTTCTTCCCAGTCTAGTCCTTCTTTGGCAATTTTGGCCCAGAATTTTATTGGGTTTTTATCTGCTTCTTTGTAGATTTTTGGATTGTTTACGTAAGCTATTTCTTTCATAGCTTTGCTGGGCCAGTATTTAGATCCTTTTTTGGTAATGTATTTAATTGCCATCTCTTTTTTACTAGGAGTGAGTGGGAATTAATAAAGGTTGTTGTTTTTGTGGGTTTAGATTATTAATTTTTAGTTGCCTGTGACATATGTCAGTAGGGTCTATACAAAACAAGTCACCCGAAAACCATATAAACTCTATTTATTATTATACATTATGGAATCGAAGCAAATCATAAAAAACAAAGAACAGGAAAGGGATAAATATACTAAAGAAGAGATAGATTATAAAAATATGCCAATAGGTGAGCTAGTGAGAACTTTGCAAAAGGATCCCGATACTATACGGCAAGCAAGAGAATTGATAAAAAACATGTAATTATAAACCAAATGATTTTTTGAGCACATTATATGAATGAAAGTATGGGGTTCTTAATTTATGTTTGATATTAACTTTTAGGTATGAATTTTTTGCCAGTTCGCTGCACATAGTATTATTGTCGTCAGAATAAATAATGTCAAATCCCTTAAAACTAGCACAAGCAACGATCCTTAAATCATTCATAAAATTATTGGTTTCTTTTTGAATTCCACCAATTTTTTTGTATTCTCTAAAATATTCAATAGCAATCTCTTCAATAAATGGAGTAATAGTAATAACACGGTTTGTAGTAATCCGATCGTATAGGGGAAGCATGTTTTTTGCGTTTCTTAATTCGTTTCTAATCACTCTAAAATTATGTACTTGAAAATCTTGATCTTGTTTGATTTTTTCTGTTAATAAAGAGCCATATAATTTATCTAAAGTAATAAAACCATAGATATTAGTATCAAACAAAACTCTTAACATATTCTAGTCGATAAATTTATGTTTGTCTTTTGTTCCTTTGTACCAGAGCATTTTTGTGTAGCCTGTGTTGTCTATCCAGTTGTTTGGGATTTCTAATTCTTTTAGGACTTTTATTATTTTATTTCTGGCAGTTTTGATTTCGCTTTTTGTTGCTAGGTATTCTATTTCCATAAAGTATCCTAGGTGTTTCACGTTGTTGATTTCTATGTTTAATCTTTTGTCTTTTTTGTAATTGTAGGTTTCGTTGTATTTTGTTTTTTTGACCCATTCTGTGAAATTTAGATCCTTGAAAAGTGCTAGGAGGTTGTTAACTTCTTCTTTTCCTTTTAGTTTGAATTCGAATTCTTGTTTAACTACAACTTGTTTGGTCCAGTAATTTTTAACCCATTTTTTGAAAGTTACTTCATAGGTATCTTTCATTTTTCTGATACGAAATGCTTTTTTTGGATAACCTTTTTTTTGTATTGCGAAATAATCGTCAGATTTCTTTCCCTCTTTTTTGAACTTAGCTATTTTTTTTATTTTATCTCGTAGATTGGTTACTTCGTCTTTAGGAATTGCTACTTTTGTTTCTACTTCTAACCAGACCATTTTTCCTCTTTTTCGATATTAGTGAGAAGGATTTATTGTTTATAAGGTTTGTTTAATTGTGTTGGTTTTGCTTTCAATTACTGTAGTATAGATTTGGAGTTCTTTGTTTTTAGATCTCTGGTGGATAGCTTTCTAGAATTAGGAGTGATGCTCCACAAACGATAAAGATTATCTCTACGAATAAGAATATTAGGAAAATATTAAGTTCTTTAGAAGGGATGCATGAGATACAGAAATTTGAGGATATTAGTTTATTCATTATAACTGCGAATATTCCTAGGCTGATTAGTGTAAATGCTATGGCTCTTCTAGTATTTTTGATGTTTTTTGCTATTATCATTTTCCTCTTTTGATGTTTATTAATGGGGTTATTTATTTTTAAATGTTGGTGATGTTGTTGGTTAATTTTACTTAATTTTTTTTATCTCATCTAATAACTGGTTTTTTTCTTTTCTTGATGTGTATTTTTTCCCGAATTTGACTAATGTGGGGTTTAGTTTTATCCAATGTGATTTTGGGAAGAGTTTTTTTAGATCTTGTTCTACTTTTTCTGGTTTTTTGGCATTGGTCCAGTTGAGATAGTTGGAGATGTAGTGGACGTGGGTGTCGACGCCTATGGCGTGTATTCCTTGTTCTGATAGGAAGACGTTTGCTGTTTTAGCTCCGACTCCTGAGAGTTGGATTAATTTGTTGAAGTCGTTTGGGATTTTTCCTTTGTATTTTTCTTCTAATTGTTTTGAGCAGTTGATTATGTTTTTTGTTTTGTTTTTGTAGAAGTTTATTGGTTTGATTATTTTTCTTATTGTTTCGGGTTTGGCTTTGGCTAGGGATTTTGAGTTTGGGTATTTTTTGAATAGTTGGTTAGAGACTTTTATTGTTGTTTCATCTAGGGATCGTGCTGAGAGGATTATTGAAATAAGAACTTGGAAGTTGGTTCTCCAGCCTTCTGCGGCTAGACGCATGTTACCTTTTAGTTTATTGATTTTTTTGAATTGGGTTAGGGCTGTTTTTCTGGGGGTCATTTGTTTTATTTAGAAGTATGAGAAGTTTAAAAAATGTGATGTTATGGTTATCCTAGGTTTGTTAATCCTGCACTAATATTCCAGAGTTTTTTTGCTAGTTCTAGGTCGTATGAAATTGGAGAGGACTTGATTTGTTGTTTTTTGTAGAAGTATTTTCCTGTTGTGTTTTTTTGTTCGTTTGATGTGGCTAGCCATATTGTTGTTTCGGTGCCTTCTTCGGGAGTTAGGATTTCGGATTTTGGTAGAGTTTTGATATAGTTGGTGTATATGTTGCTACCTTGTCCGAGTTTTGTGTTTGGGACGTTGCCGGGGTTGATTGCGTTGACAGTTATGTTTTTGTAGTTTTTTAGTTTTCTTGCTAGTTCATAAGTGAATAGGATGTTGGCTAGTTTGGATTGTGAGTAGGCTTTGAAAGTGCTGTAATTTTGTTTTAGGTTTAGGTCGTTGAGGTTTATTTTTCCCGATTTTGAAGCGTCTGAGGCTATGTTGATTATTCTTGCATCATTTGATTTTTTTAGGTTTTTTAATAGGAGGTTAGTTAGTAGGAAGTAGGCTAGGTGATTTGTTGCTAGGGTTGTTTCGATTCCATCTTTTGTTTCATTGTATCCGAAGCTCATGCATCCTGCGTTGTTGATTAAGATGTCTATTTTTGGGTATTTTTCGTTTATTTTCTTGGCTAGTTCTCTTATGTCTTCTTGTGAAGAAAGATCTGTTGTCATAAAATCTATATTTGGGTTTTTGGATTGCATTTTTACATCGTTTAATGCTACATGGGCTCTGTCTCTGATTCTGCAGACCATGATTAGGGTTGCGCCTCTTTTGGCTAGGTTTGTTGCGATGATTTTGCCCATTCCGGAGTTGGCTCCGGTTACGATGCAGGTTTTGTTGAGTAGGTCTTTGGGGGTCATTGGATAGGGTGGGTTGAAGGGGTTATAAATCTTGTGAAAATAAAAATGGATACGCCACCACTATAAAATCTCACTACGTTCAATTTTCTAGGTGTGGCATTTTTTTTGACTGAGTCAAACAACAAAACGCCACCACCCGGAATCGAACCGGGGAGCCCCGAAGGGCCCGCGTTAGCAACGCGGTGCAATACCATTATGCGATGGTGGCTTATAGAGATTATAGAAATGTTGTACTTTTAAGGTTTATTGTTTGTTTTTTAATGTTGATTTTAAGGATAAGTCCATACATTTTAAATTCTTAGTTCTTTTTTTAAATCTTCTAATGAGGTTCCTTTTTCTTCTCTGTTTTCCTCTTCTAGTGCTTCTTTTATCCCTCTCATTAAATTAGGATCTGATAAAACTTCTATGGTTGCGATTAAATTTTTGTCTATTTTTATTGTTGTAACCATAGTTAGATATTGGTAGTTATGGTGTCTAGATATTTGTATTTTCTAAAGTTGCATCTGTGTTGTTGAATTTTCTTTTCATTCCTCTTAAGAATAATATTCCGATTATTGCTAGTATCAGTATTATAATCGTTACGACAACTACCCTGAATAGTATTGAATTTTCTTTTGTGTTTGATTCTTCGGTTGTGGATGGTTGTTGGTTTGCTGGTTCTGGTTGAGTTGTTGTGTTGGTTTCTACAGGGGGTTCTCCAGTTGTTTCATTTAAGGATTGGTTGGTTTCTGTGTTGTTTGTTGTTGTGTTATTATTTGTTGAGTTTGTTGAATTATTGGTTTGAGTTATGTTTGGTTCTGGAGGGATTAGGTCTGGGATGTCTAATATTTTTGTAGTTTCGTTAGCGCATTTGTATATATTTACTATTGCATTGGTATCTGAGGCTGAGAATAGTTCGATTGCATAATCTGTTTCTTCTACTTTTACGATTTCGTAGGTTTTTTCATTGTCTAGTGTTATTTTTTTGTCTCCTGCGATTCCGTTAACTGTTGCTGTATTGTTAGGGTAGCTTCCTTCAAAATTAGTTATATAGACAAAAAGACTTTTGATTATTGATGAATCTTTTTCTTGGATTTCTTCGGAATCTCCGTCTATATCTATTTCTACTATGGAGTCTGTTAAGTTTGTTATTTTTATTGTGTATTCTCCTTTTTTGAGTTCTAGATTTTGGGATGGATTTGTATCGGTTAAGGTGAACTTTTGTGCGTCTACTATTAGATCTGCTGAGAAGGTGTTTGACGCGGCGGTTTCGAAGGAACTTGTTAATCCTAATCTTAGGTTGTTGATACTTTTTGTGTTTTCTAAGTCGATTTCTTTTCTGTCTTCTAGTAATTCGCTTCCATCTGAGCATTCGAAGGTTGTTGCTAGGATTGAACTTGTTAGTAGGAACGTTGTTAATAGGAATAGTAATAATTTGCCTCTTTTCATTTTATTAGATGGTTTGTGGGATTTATAAAATTAACTGGGTTGATTAGTTTGATGTATAAAATTTAGGAAGCTTCGCTAACCTAAATTTTATTGTTTTATTGGTATTGCTTGAATAATATTTATATGAGGGGTGAGAATTTTGGGGTTGGGAGTTTGGTTTTTTAATAAGAGTTTGATTTATTTTTGATGAGGGTTTGATTTTTTATTTGAAAGATATTATTTGGAGTCCGTGTTTGTTGATGTCTTCTTCGTTCCAGAATGGGAGGTCTTTTGTTTTGTTGATGTGAGTGATTAGTTTTTTTATTTCTCTTCCTGTGTATTCTAGGGTTTCTGGGTTCCATTCTTTTAGGACTAAGGTGTCTCCGGGGTTGCAGTTGAAGTCGGCTAGTCTGATGTCGTGGGTTTTGTTACCTTCTTCGATTAGTTTGAATTGATTTGGCCATATTTTTTTGGTTATTTCTTTTATTATTTCATTTTTTATTTCACCTGTAATTTCTTTTGCTATTTCTTTTGTTTTATTGTCTAGGTTTTGTAGGTGTTTTTTTATTGAGGGCCAGCTTAATTGTGTCCAGCTTTCTACTTCGTTGTTTGGGTCTTTTAGTAGTTGTTCTATTTCTTCTATTGAATGGAAGGATCCTGATTCTATGCCGTCGTCTGTGGGTTTGATTGGTTCTTCGGTTTCTGCTAGTCCTACGATGGCGAAGTGGACTTTGTTGTACATGTTTGAGTCGTCGTTTATGTATCCGATGAAGTTTACTTCTGGGATTTGATTTATTATTAGTTCTTCGCTTAGTTCTCTTTTCATTGAGTGTGTGATGGGGTTGATTGTGTTTGGATTGCTTGTGTTTGGGTTGATTGTATTTGGTTTGCTTGTGTTTGGTTCTTGGTCTATGTGGCCTCCGACGCCTCCGGATAGTTTGTTTACGTGTCTGGTTTCTTGGTAGTCTTTTCCTAATGATCGTTTGTATATGAAAGCTTGTTTTGTTTTTGGGTTGACGATCCATACATAAGGTATTATTTGTATGTGTTCTGGGTTGTTTTCTAATTCTTCGCAGCGTTCTTCGTAATAGTGGTTGTTTAGGATGAAATCTAGGTAGTTTTTTTCGTTGATGTGTTTGAAACCTTCGAAATGGTTGTCTTTGAATAGGTCTTCTCTTTTTACAACTAGGATTTTTGTCATGAGTAAGATTGTTGGAAATAGTATTTAAAGATGATTGTGGTTTTTGAGAATAGCGGGAGGTGGATTTGAACCACCGACCTTCGGGTTATGGGCCCGACGAGAACTCCAGACTTCTCCATCCCGCTATGGAATTTGAATCAAAAGAGAATTTATAAAGGTAACTGTTTATTTTTAGTTATGAAAGTTTTGGGGATTGATGAAGCTGGACGTGGACCTGTTATTGGGCCGATGATTATGGCAGGGGTTATGGTTGAGGAAGGTAGTGAGGAGAAGTTGGGGGATGTTAAGGATTCTAAGTTGTTGACTCATGGTAAGAGGCTTGAGCTTGATAAGCATGTTCGGGAAGTGGCAGATGATTTTATGGTTGTTGAGATTTCGCCTGCCGAGATTGATAAGGCGCTTGCGGATGATAAAATGAATTTGAATTGGCTTGAGGCTCATAAGCAGGCTGAGATTATTAATTCGTTGGGGCCGGATAAGGCTATTATTGATTGTCCTAGTGTTAATTGTGAGGCGTTTGAGAAGTATTTGCGTGGGTTGATTGATGATAAGGTTGAGTTGGTTGTGGAGAATAAGGCTGATGAGAATTATAAGAGTTGTTCGGCGGCTTCGATATTGGCTAAGGTTCTTAGGGAGAAGAGGATGGAGGAGATTCGAGAGAAGTATGGGGATGCTGGTCCTGGGTATCCTGCTAATGCAGTTACTATAAAGTTTTTGAAGGAGAATTGGGATAAGTATCCGGAGATATTTAGGAAGTCGTGGAGTACTTATAAGAAGGTGGCGGGGAAGAGTGGAGTTGGTGGGAGGGGGAATGGAAGTGATGGTTATGGGCAGAGGAAGTTGGAGAATTTTTAATATCTGGTTATACTATTAAGTAGTAACATATACAAAGATTTATAAAGTTAATCTGGTTGGTGTTGGTATGGTATATGGTAAATTAGATGCTCGAGAAATAAAAAGAACTGAAGGTAGGAGAAATGCTCTTAAAATGGCTGGATTGTCATTGGGGGCTGGAGCTGTGGTAACTGCGGGAAGTTATGTTGGGTTAGGTATGTTAGGTGAAAAAGCTAAAGATTATTTTGTTGGAATTGAAGAGGAAGTGAGAGAGTTAGCACATGATATTAGTATTCTTTCGGGTTCGCTTGAGAGGGAATTGGCTAAGGAAACTTCTGAGTTGAAGGAGCAATATGTGGATGGTAGGTTGAGGATTTATGAAGAATTGGGTTTGGCTGATCCTGCAGAGTTGGCAGAGTTTGAGCAGATAATTGCAAATAGTGAGGAGTTTGAGGCTCATTATAATTTTGTTGAGCGTTCTAAAATATTTAAGGATCGTATTAATAGGAAATTATTGGTGGCAGATAATAAATTGGAGTCATATCAACCTGACGCTCTAAAAAGTATTAATGATGGGATAAGAAAATTGTTAGGTAAGAAGTCTGGAGATGAGGGAATGAAGGAAAGAGGTCAAATTAAAGGAAGACTTGATTCTTTGGTTAGAATTTATGATGCTAATGAGAATAATAGGATTGCTGAAGTTGAAGTAATGGATAGGTTGAATGGATATTTAAGAAGTTCTAAGTTATCCTCTGAAGAAAGGGCACTTTATGGATTTTTGAGAGATGAATATGGGAAATCTGGGAATGAAGAAGATTTGAGACATTTTGTTCAGAATTATGATAAATTCAAAGATAGGAATGATGTTTTGCTTAAGTTGAGGGATTCGCTTGGACGGGCTGAGTTATTATATGGAAATATTCAAGATAATAAAGAGTATTTGAGTGAGTTACAGGGATTATTAAAAGAAGGAATTGAATTGAAGCAGAATGTTCGAGTAAAAACACATCAGGAGTTTAGTGTTTTGGAAGATGAGGTTAATAAGAAGATTTCGGAACTTAGAGGGAGTGTTGATGATATTATTCATGATTTGGAGTCTAAGGGTTATGATATTGAGACTAGGGATGAAGTGATTGATGCTGGATCGCCTTCGAAATATGATAAATTGATTGATAATGTTGTTGGAATTGGGGCAGGTGTTTTAGGTGTATACTCAGGAGTTAAGACTTTTTTTGGAATGAATAAAAGACATAAGGTGAATACATTAGAGAGATCACTTGAAAGTGCAGTTAGGTCAAATAATGGTCTTGTTGATATGCTTAATGAGTCGGAGGTTAATACAAGTGATGATGAAGAGAGTATAGAAAAAGATTTAAACCCTGATAATCCTGAATATATGGGAGATAATGAATATTTTTAAAATGAAAATAAAAGATTGCGTGTTGATTGAACCGTTTAAATGTTCTCAAGATGAGAGCGTTGTAGATGTAGCTAGGAGACTTAGAGAGATTACCTTGAGACATATTTTTGTTGTTGATGAAAATGAATATCCTGTTGGGATAATCTCTATGATGGATGTTAATAATAGGGTTGTGGCAGAGGGGAAGAATCCTAGTGAAGTGAAGGCTAAGGATATTATGACTGCTTCAATAGATGTTGCTGATCATGAAGATGAGACTGAGGAATTTTCAAAAAAGATGCTTGAGAAAAATCATGTTATGGATCCAGTTGTTGAGGATGGTAAGATTATTGGAATAATCACAATAAATCAATTGTTGAAGAGTTTGGATAAAAATGAATAAAGAAAAATTTGTAGATAGTTATTTGGATAAGTTGCTTGATGATAAGGATATTGGAGTGTACATGGATGGTGCTGATACTGATAGAGAGAGGGAATTGTTGAAGGGTAAATTGAAAGATTCTTTGTCAAGTTCGTATGATAGTTATGCTAAGAATTATTTTGATTCTAAGGGAATTGGTAGTTATGTTTCTACTTTCTTGAGATATACTGGGGCTGGAGCTGATGCTCTTGGGACTTATATGTTTTGGGCTCTTGGTGGTGCAGGATTTGGATTCAAAGGAGTTGGTCTTTTAGAAAAAAGTGTTGCAGATGTAATGGATGAGGCTCATTATTTGAAACATGCGGAGACTGATTCTTTGGCAGAGAAGGTAACTGATAGTGTTAAGATAGCTGGAGAAGGGGTTGCTGAAAGGGTTGCGGCTTATTTGCCATTAGGAGTTGGAGAGTTAGCAGATCTTATGAGGGGGAGAAGTAAGTTTGATGGGAAGATTGTTTCTAGGGCTGAGGAGTATGCTAAGAATAGCTTTATAGATTATGTAAGTGGATTGGATAGGGGTGTAGGGACTGAATCTAAAGGACCTAAGGTAATACCTTTGGATAATTTTAGGAATCCTGAATATTCTGGATCTGAGGATCAATCTGTTGCTGCTTAGTGTTTAACAACATACTTTAAAAATATCTTTTTCCTTAGTCTTATTGGTATGCCACATGTAAAGAGATTGGTGATGAAGGGATTTAAGAGTTTTGCTCGTGAGACAGTGATAACTATGGATGAGAACATGAATGTTATTGTTGGGCCGAATGGATCTGGAAAAAGTAATATTACTGATGCGTTGTGTTTTGTTCTTGGTCGGCTTTCTATTAAATCGATTAGGGCTGCGAAGTCTTCGCATTTGATTTTTTCTGGGAATAAGCATTATAAGCCTGCGTCGGTGGGGTTTGTTGAGATTGTTTGGGATAATGGTGATGGTGTGTTTTCGCTTTCTGAGAAGGAGATTGCGATTCGGCGTACTGTTAAGAAGAATGGGCAGAGTGTGTATAAGATTAATGGAGTGGTTAAGACTCGGCAGGAGGTTGTGGAGTTGTTGAGTCAGGCGGGTATTGATCCGCATGGATTTAATATTGTGTTGCAGGGAGAGATTCAGAAGTTTGTGAAGATGCATGGGGAGGAGCGGCGTCGGGTGATAGAAGAAGTTGCTGGGATTGGGATTTATGAGATGAGGAAGGAGAAGTCGTTGAAAGAGTTGGAGAAGACTCAGGAGAAGCTTAGGCAAGTGGGGGCGATATTGCGCGAGAGGACTAATTATTTGAAGAATTTGGAGAATGAGAGGGAGCAGGCCCTTAGGTATAAGAAGTTGGAGGTTACTATAAGTCGATGTAAGGGTTCGATAATAAATCGAGGGATTGTTGATAGGCAGGGGCAGTTGAAGAATATTGTTGGTAGGATTGAGGATAAGAATAGTAAGGTTGGGAAGATTGAGAAAGAGATTGTTAAATTGAAGGGCGAGGTTGATGGGTTGAATTCGAGGATTGATGAGATTTCTAAGACGATACAGAAAAGTTCGGGGGTTGAGCAGGATAGTTTGGTTGGAGAGATTAGTGTGTTGAAGCAGGAGTTTGCGGGGATGTTGGCTAGGAAGGAGAATTATGAGAATCAGTTATCTGAATTGGATAGAAGGAAGGGGGCGCTTGAAGATTCTATTGAGTTGAATGATAGAGAGATTAAGGAGATGGTTAAGGAGAAGGGGAAGAATAAGAAGAAAGAGTTGGAAGAGAAGATGGCTAGGTTGGAGAAGTTTGAGGATAGTAAGAGGAAGTATTTTTTGTTGAAGTCGCAGGTTAGTAGTTTGAGTGGGCAGGTTGAGGATAAGAAGAAGCAGATTACTAGTGCTAAGACTGAGGCGGGTTATTTGTTGGAGCAAATTGAAGAGGCTGAGAATGAGATTAGGATTAAGGGGAGTTTTGAGGAGCATAAGAAGGCAGTGGTTGTTGCTAGAGGGGTTGTTGAGGATGATAGAGGAGCTATTGAGGATTGTGAAGAAAAGTTGTTGGATAACGAGAGAGAGCTTGCGGTTTTGAATGGGCGGATTAAAGATAGTGAGAAGATTAAGGGGGATGTTGGGAAGTTGGATGTTTGTCCGTTGTGTCAGACTAAGATAACTAAGGAACATATTGGGCATGTTGTGGGGAAGTCGGATAAGGATATTGAGAGTAGTAAGTCTGGAATTGAGAATTTGGAAGAGGATATTAAGGATATTAGGAGGGAGGTTTCTAATTTGAAGGATGAGATTGTTAATAGAGATCGGGAGATAGCTGCTAGGGAGATTGCGCTTGTTAAACTGGGGGTGATTAAGGATAAGAAGGATCAGTTGAATAGGAATAATGAAATGGTTAAGGAGTATTCTAGTGACCTTGATGGATTGGAGAAGAAGAAGAAAGAAGTTGAGGAGAAGGTTAGTGGGAGTAAGTTGAGTGAGGAGGGGTTTGAGAGGTTGCGGTTGGAGGTTAGTGAGTTGCAGAGGAGTGAGGAGAGGAACCTTGGAGTTGAGATAACTGCTAAGCAGAGAGAGTTGGATAGGATGAAGCTTGCTATAAAACAGATTGGTCGAGATAGAGAAGAGATATCAGAGGAGTTGGGGGAGATAAATGATGGAATGGCTAGTCGGGAAGATGAGATTGAGAAGAAAGAGGAGAAGGCTGAAGAGTTGAAGAGTAAATATCAGAAGATGTATGAGGAGAAGAATAAGATACAAGATAAGGTTAGGGGATTTGAGAGTGGGTTGCTTCGGCTTGGGAATGAGAAGAGGGTTGTTGAGAATGAGGTGAATAATATTAATATTGAGAAGGCGCAGATAAGTGCTAAGGTTGATACGTTGAAGGAAGAATTGGGCGAGTTTGAAGGTGTGGATTTTATCAATATTCCGGTGGATAAACTTCGGGAGAAGTTGGGGAATGCGGAGGTTGTTTTGGCTAGGATTGGGAATGTTAATTTACGGGCTTTGGAAGTTTATGATGAGATTAAAGAAGAGTATGATAAGATTAGAGAGAAGGTTGAGCAGTTGGAGAAAGAGAAAGAGAGTATATTGAAGATTATTGCGGGGATTGATAAGAAGAAGAAGAAGGTTTTTGTTGAGACTTTGAATAATATTAATGAGGTTTTTTCTAGGAATTTTAGTCAGTTGAGTGAGAAGGGGATTGTTAGTATTGAGCCTATGGATAAGAAGGATATTTTTAATTCTGGATTGTCGATTATTGTTAAAGTTGGAGCTGGGAAGTATTTTGATATTACTTCTCTTTCGGGTGGGGAGCAGACGTTAGTTGCTTTGTCGTTGATTTTTGCTATTCAGGAATTGAATCCTTATTGTTTTTATATATTTGATGAGATTGATGCGGCTCTTGATCGTAGAAACTCGGAGAAGTTGGCTTATCTTCTTAGGAAGCATATGAAGAAGGGGCAGTATATTATTATTACGCATAATGATTCTATTATTAGTGAGTCGAGTAATGTTCTTTATGGGGTGAGTATGCAGGAGGGGATTTCGAAGGTGTTGTCGTTGGAGATATAGAATGATAACGCTATTCCAAATAGATAAATCTGGAAGTGATATTTTTGAAAAGGATTATTCAATCGTTCTGATTGTTGATAAGAAAGAAGTTTATGGTGTGAATATACCTCAGAACATAAAAGATTGTTTGATTAATTTATTTAAAGGTGGTAAGTTAAATATTAGTAATAAATCAAATAAACAAAGGAAGAATAGGTTTAGAATTAGATTTCATACTGCAGTAATAATTAGGTTAATGGATAGGGCTATTAGGGATTTAGGTGCTATTGATGAGATCAATGTTGAATTATGTAATGATATTGATGGCCATTTTCACGAGATTAAAGATATGATCTTTAAACGTTTCAATAGATTGATCCCTTCAATTGAATTGGAAGATATTATACAAACGAAGTTTCAAAAGCCTTCTTTCATTGATAATGTTGGGAGAGATTTTAGAAATAAGGATGGTAAAAAATTACAAAGTTATAATCATGTTGAATTAGATTTGAATGAATTAATAATGATAATAAAAAAATAAGCAGTAACCAGAGCTCTAAGAGCCGTGACGAACATTGTCCCGTGATAAATCACGAAACGCCGAACCGCATTACTGCTTGATATTACTAGGTATTTGGGTGATTTAAATGTTTCGGTTTAAGAAAGTGAGTTTGGAGATTTAGTTTATTGTTCACTTAAGCTAGCTTCAATTTCTTTTAACTCCTTAAGCACTAATTCGTCTATTTTATCATAGGCTTCGTGAATACCTTTATTAAAGGCAGCCCATTCAAAATCATTGAATGGCAATACTATACTATGGTTTGGAAGTAATATTTCATCCATAGGAGGTTGTCTTTTAAAATAGAAATTATCAAAATCTAAATATGTTGCTTTAATTCCGTGCCTTCTTTCATATTCAGTTTGAATAGGTTCAGAGCTTTCAAATTCATTATCTAAGTTAAATTGAAGAAAATATCTCGATAATTCTTTTCTTGGAGTAGAATTATCGGCTAGTGAAGATTCTCCAAAAAAGTTATTAAGAAATCTCTCTCCAAATTCTTCATAAGTTTTCAATCCTTCTTGATCATTCATTTGACACGGATTACGAACTAGGTTTGTTCCTCTAGTGCTATATCTAGAAACTATTTTTCCATGATCAACAAATTCAAAAACATAAAGTTCATTAACGCTACCAATATTGTCAAAATCAACTGTTTTAGCAGGATAATAAATTTTTTCTGTGGAGAATTTTGTTTTTAGATGAGAATCCATTTGTTAAATAGGATAATTAATAGTTCTTAAAGATTATTGTTCTCACCTCCCTCTTATTTTTTTCTTTATTAAAAGAAAAAAACAAATTATTAAAAAAATAAAAATAAAAAAATCAAATTAGTAATAATTTGTTTCTCCGAGTTCTTCAGATTCTTCTGGTCTTTTTGTCAATAATACGATTAGTATTATTAATAGCACGACGAAGATTATCACGAGGATAACTGTCAGTACAACAACTGTGTTAGGTTTTCCGTCAGTTCCAGAAACCACGTTAGTAGTTTTTGAACCGGCTTTCTCAACATTAACTGTGAAGCTAATTTGTTCAGACAAACCTGTCTCGCTGTGTACATTAACACTTATCAAGTATGTACCTTCTTCAAGACTGTTAGAAGCTCTTACTTTGATTCCGGTTGCTCGACTTGAGTCACCAGAAACAGTTACTATAGGTTCTGTAGCTTCTACAAACAATCCTTTTGAGTCGCCAGGAGTTATTGTGTAAACTACTAGTCTTTCGCTTGGGTTAACAAGAACAATATCGAATACTGTTTCTTGACCTGGTGCGATAGTCTTTGCAGTTACAGGAGGTAGAATTCTAGTATCTACTCCTCTCACAACAACTCTTGTATTTGTTGTAACGCTTGTATCGTGGTTGTATGCTTCTATTTCTAGATCATAGTTTCCTGCAGGAGCGTCTCGTGGTAGAGTAAGGTAAATCCTTCTCTCTCTTGCGTCGTTGATATCATCATCGAACGCATCTCGATTATTTTCGAGATCACCAACGTATACCTTTTGAGAAATTCCCAAACCTGGTATAGTAGCTCTTACATAAACATTGTCTAGTCTTTCAGCTCCGTTGTTTTCAATAACAACATCGACAGCCAGTCTACTTCCTGCTTCAACAACTTCGTTTCTATCGATTGACAATAGATTCAAGCTGTACTGATTCTTCTCAACTGAGACTGGAACTTCAACTTCTTGAGAGTCCAAACCTCTAGCTGAAAATCTTACTAGTAACATAAGTTCTTCTTCTGTTAATTCGTCAAGATCTAATGAAGATGGTAGTTCAAGTGTGAATCTCTTCACATATGTGTTACCGTCAACAATTCTGAATCTTGATGTTTCGTCAGAAATTTCACTTTTGAAACCTTCGATGTAAGTTCTGATTTTTACGTCAGATGCATCAGATAATGCAGTAAACTTAACTACAACAGGAACTGTTTGAGATACTGATCCTGCAATGTTGTTTCCAACATTGTCTAGAGCGATAGATATTGAATCAACTTCAACGTCAGTCACGTCTACAAAATCAACAGCTGCAACAGTTGTCATAGCTAATGCTACAGCAAAAAGTGCTATAAATGAAACCAAAAATGCTTTGTTTTTCATTGTATGTTTGTATAAATTTAGTTACTATTTCGGGTCGATTTCTGTTTATAAACTTATCTATTATGTAGTAACTATATAATAATTACAAATTGGGGAATCTTTAAATAGTCTACTTTGGTATACCATTTTATGGTTAATGCTAATGGTTCTAATAGTGGGGGTAAAAAGACTAAGAAAGTGACTACTATTAAAGTTTATGGTGAGACTAAAGATAGGTTGGATAGGTTGAAGGAGCATCATCGGGAGAGTTATGATGAGGTTTTGAGAAAGGTTTTTTATATATTTAATAGTTTGAGGAAGGATCCGGAGAAGGCGGGGAGGGTATTGAGGAAGATTGATAAGAAGGCGAAGGTTGGTAAGCGTGGGGGTATGCGTAGGTATACTTTTAGTGGTTGAAATGGAAATTAGAGAGATGAGTATAGGAGATGTTCAAGAAGTCTATGAAATTGGGAGTAGTGACCCTGCATTTATGGTAGCCGAGGAATCCTCAACTTTTTGGCCTACTGAAATATTGGAAGGTATTGTGAATTCAGATAGTCATGTATCTTTAGTATTGTATGATGATGGTGTGAAGGCCTTTCTCCTTGCGACATATGATGATGTGACTAAGAAAGGAGTTGTTGAAGGTGTTTGGGTTAATCAAGATTGGAGTTATAGGGGGAGTGGTAGAAAATTGTTGAACGAAGTGGAGAAAAGATTGAGAGAAAAGGGTGCGATGTATTTGTGTGCATTGGTTGATGAGAGTAATATCCAAAGTAGAAACATGTGTAACAAATTTGGTTTTTATGGAGGGAAGAGTTATGTCTGGATGCACAAGGAATATTAGATTTTCTTAGAAATTGCTAGACCTTCGATTGTATCATCAATCATTGTAGGACTTTTGATATGAAGTATCAAGAACCAAAACTAAACTTAAAAGGTAATTCTAAATCAATACTGTCATCTTTTGTTCTTGCTTTGAAACTATGTATTGCTATATTCTAAGAAATCTCCTTCTTCATTGTGATGAATGATTGTTTTAGTTTTCATTAGGGATGCTAATTTCAAGAGGGAGTTTTTTGTTGATTTTTTCTAAAACTCTTTTTAATATTTCAACTCTTTTTTTAAAACTTATTATGCCGATTCCTTTTATTTCATTTGTTTCTTCGTCTCTTGTTATAAAAACTCCGGGTTCGATTTCTTCAGAATACTCTGTTTCTGGAGGTATTCCGAAAGTTATCTCTAGGAAATCTCCCTGTTCATCATAATATATATCATAGGTTTCTTGTCCTTCTATCATTTTATCTTTCTATCAAACGGTTATAAATTAGTAATGTTAATGGGAAGGTTAATGTTGATTTTCTTAAGAATTTTACCTAACACTTGTGGTCTTTTTTTGAAACTAATTATGCCTATCCCATATATCTCATTTGTTTCTTCTACTCTATGTATGAAAACTCCTGGTCCAACTTCCTCCGAATGCCCATCGTTAGGGGAATCTCTGAATAAAATCTCTAATAGATCAGCTTCAGGGTCGTAATGTATGTCTATAGTATTCATTTCTCAATCATTTCAAAATTAATCTTCAAGGGGACTGTAGTAAGAATTTCTTTTAACTTGTGGGCATGTTTTTTAAAGTTTAATATTCCTATGCCGACTACTTCATCAGTATAGCTATCTTTTCTAAGAAAAACATCTTCATTTATGTCCTCGCAAAAACTCTGCTTTGGAGGGGGCATAATGGTTATTTCAAAGAAATCTCCTTCTGGATCATAATAAATATCAAAATTTCCTTTCATTTTATTGTCCTGGTGAAATGTGCTGTTATAATAAATCCGTCTCCGTTTAAATACTTTATTATAACTCTTAGGTATCTATTTGGATGTTCTCTGTGTTTTAAATAAGTGAAATATTTCTTTAGCTCTTCTGAGGATTCATGAGGTAACGTCTTTATTGGATCCTCTACAGTTTCTTTAATCTCGTTAAGATATTTATTCATGTCTTGATGTGTTATTGTTATGTGTTCCCACTGAGTTTTTGTTAGCCTAATCTTTCTATTTGTTTTGTCTTCAACTTCAAATATGATGTCGTCTCTCATTTTTTATGTTTATAGTTTTTTAGACAATTCCAACCCTTCAATCGTATCATCGATCATTGTAGGACTTTCGTTTATTATTGTGATTTCTTTGTCTTTAGGCAAGTTTGCTAGAAGGGTTT